>JAEEGL014102176.1_pt1 | contig 86050 bp, 86 predicted proteins | sample 9134231 | NCBI WGS metagenome assembly JAEEGL01 (sample SAMN16246548, study PRJNA631951) | gut metagenome | biome: gut microbiome; feature: rumen; material: fiber-attached | host: Bos | place: Iran: Karaj | collected 2018-10
AGATGCAATCAGTTGAGCTGAACCTTTTGGCATAATAAAGACCTTTCTTAATCAAATTGACACTGTGTCAATAAAATGATATATTTATTTTGACATTGTGTCAATATGCAAAAAAGAGGTAACTTTATGTTTAAAAAGCTATCCGTTACGGTTGTAACATCTGTTTTTATATCTGCTTTAATGTTTAATTTGAGTGCATTTGCAAAGGAGAAAAATATGACAAGACAAGAGATTGCTGATAAAAATTTAGAGATTTTGTTTAATATCACAACTAAAAATAATGACGGTCCCGATAAAGATTTTATGGATATTTTACAAAAATATATTTTTGGAGAAGTCTTTACAGTGGGCGATTTGGATGTAAAAACAAGAGAATTATTGACCGTTACAAGTTTGACCGTTATGCAAACACTGCCACAGTTAAAAGCACATATCAATGGGGCATTGAATGCAGGAAATACCCCTATCGAAATAAGAGAAACAATTTATCAATGTGCGCCGTTTATCGGTTTCCCAAAAACTTTAAATGCAATCTCAGTTTTTAATGAAGTTATAAAAGAAAGAGGTTTGGAAAAAGAATTAAAAAGCACAAAAACAACAAACGAAAATAACAGATACAAAAAAGGCTACGAAATACAAAACCCGATGTATGGGGATGAAATTGTGCAAAATATGAAAGGGTTACCTGATGATATGGGAACTGACGTTGCAAAATATTTAACAGAAGTTTGTTTTGGCGATTTTTATACAAGAGATGGTTTAGATCTTAAAACAAGAGAGCTTATGACAATAGCAATTCTTACAACAACTGGCAATACAGGAGTTTTAAAAAGTCATATTAAAGGTAACCTAAAATCGGGTAATTCAATAGAAACGATTACTGCCGCAATTATTCAAATTATGCCATATGTTGGTTTTCCAAATTCCTTTGCAGCGTTAAAAACAGTTAAAGATGTTATTAATGAAGATAAAAAGGAAAATAAAATGCAGTCATTAAGTGATTATCAAAAAACAATAATGTTTTCTGTCGGAAATAAAAACGATGCTTACGCAAAATACTTTATAGGACAAAGTTATATTGCGCCTGTATCAACCAAACAGGTAAAAATTTATAATGTTACGTTTGAGCCAAAATGCCGAAACAATTGGCATATCCATAAAGCAAAATCCGGCGGCGGCCAAATGTTAATTGCCGTTGGTGGCAGAGGTTATTATCAGGAATGGGGTAAAAAACCGATTGAAATGAAACCGGGTGATGTTATAAATATTCCTGCAAATGTAAAACACTGGCATGGTGCAGCACCTGACAGTTGGTTTTCACATTTGGCAGTAGAAGTTGACGGTATAGAAACATCAAATGAATGGCTTGAGGCCGTTACAGACAAAGAATATAGTAAATTAAAATAGGCAAAAATGGAAATAACAACACAAAAATTTAGAGAATTAATGCAAAAAGGAACCTATGTTGAAGCTGGAAGTGAACTTTTTGAAGTCTTTCATAAATTCAGTCAGGAAGCACTGAAAATTACTTCTGAAATCAACAATAAATATAACCCGCCTGAAAAAATAAGGGAACTTTTTTCAAAACTTACAGAAAGCGAAATTGATGAAACATTTGGATTGTTTCCGCCTTTTTATACGGATTGCGGGAAAAATATCAAAATAGGTAAAAATGTTTTTATAAATGCGTGCTGCCGCTTTCAAGACCAAGGCGGGATTGAGATTGGCGATGGCTCTTTAATCGGACACAATACAACAATCGCAACTTTAAACCATGATTTTAATCCTGCAAAAAGACAAAATCTAACTCCAAGTCCTGTTAAAATCGGCAGAAATGTTTGGATAGGTTCAGACTGCACAATTTTACCGGGAGTTGAAATAGGTGACGGTGCAATCATTGGGGCAGGAAGTGTTATAACAAAATCAATTCCGGCTAATACGATAGCTGTCGGAAATCCCGCAAGAGTAATCAGATACCTTGATGCGGAAAAATTTAAAACTAATGAATAGATACCATTTTTATCATATATTGTGATACAATATCTTGGATGAGAATACCTGAAATTGAGCTAATATATGAGAAAAAATATACTTATTTTAATTTTATTGAGCAGTTTTAATTTGTGTGCCAATGCTTATGATATATATCATGTGCCTAATGAAGGAGCCTCTGTATACCAATTCAATGTTTTATCTCCCGGAGAATACATATATGCTGCAGGCGAACAAATTACACCCGATTTTGTAATTCCCCAAGATTATATATATCCGATATTAAAATCTGCAGAATTTTGGAATGAAAAAATAGAATTACAGGCTTCTGCAAGGACACCTATAATATATTACTATACAAATGAAAATGAATATAATGCTTTCTCGGGAAGTCCTTTTGTCTTGGTAGAAGGTCAACCTTATAAATACAATATAGTTAGCGCAAAATTTCATGGCTGGAATTATACTCCTCTTCCTCCCGAGGAAATTACCGGTGATGCGATTATTATGGTAGGACTCGGTATAAGCGAAGATTTCCCCGGTTGGCAGCCATATACAGGAAAACATTCACTATACCATGGCGAATTACCTGATTTATTTTCTGTAATGAATCACGAAATAATGCACTCTTTGGGAATAAGTTCTGCAGCTGATCAATATCACGCAGTTGAGGGTGATCCTACAAGCGATCAAAAATACTATTTCTCAGAAAGTGTTACTGATCCGATTTCATTTTTTGACTCACAAATAAGGATATATACCGGTAATTCTAATCCTATAACGGATCCGACTAACGAAATTGCGCCGGTTCCGGGACAAGCAATAGGTTTTGAAGAAGGAGAATATAATGTTGTTGGAAATTCGCCGTATTTCGTCGGCGAAAATACAATAAAAGTTTTAGGCGAAAACAATGATTATGATATTGCCAGACAGAATATCGTTGATAACGGCGGACTAAAAAATTATTCTGACGCCTATTATAATGAGGACAATCCTTCATCTACTGCTTTTCCTACCGTTTTCGGTATGCCTATTCATCCCATGGACAGCTCGTCCGATTATGATCTTTCTCACCTTGAACTGAGAAACAGTTATATGTCACATCAAGATTATAGAAACTGGCTAACACCTATGGAAGCAGAGTTAGCAGTTCTAAAAGATTTAGGTTACAACATAGATTTACGTAAATACTATGGTAAATCATATTATTTAAATAACAACATTACTACATATTCCGCAGGTTTTTCAGAATGGAACGGAACATCTTATACAGGTAACCCGAGTAAGATAGATCAAACTGTTGGTATTCATATTTATGGAGATAATAATGATATAACCCAAACAACAAACAGCATAGAAACGATAGGCGAAGGCTCCATTGGTGTCAGAATTGACGGAATTGAAAACACTTTCACTCTTGCGGATACCGATATTCATACAAACGGAAAGAATAATATAGGTATTGCGGTTACATACGGCCGCGGACACAATGTTAATGTTAATAATGGGACTGAAGTTACGGCAACAGGAGAGAATGGTATTGCAGCAAGTTTCGATTTTGGTGCAAACCTTTTCGGAACGGCAGATTCTAATATAAAAGGTTCTTATATTAATTTTATAAGCGGTCATGATGCTCCCAATATTGATAATGCAAATATTGGCGCATTGGTTAAAGAATTTAATGTAAATGGTACCCTAACCGGTTCAAAAGCTGCTATTTATATATCAGATAACGCTTATGTTGAAAACATAAATATAGGAGACGGTGCAAAAATTAACGGAGACATTATATCAGAATGGAACTCTAAATTATCTCTGGGAAAAGCAAGAGTTCACACAGCATCAACACAATATACAAATTTAAAATTTAATGCCCCGGCAGGAGTTGATATAAACGGTAATATTACAGGTAAAAATGAAGTATGCAATACTTTAAAAATGAATAATGCTGAAGCAAGTGTTATTAATTTTAACGGCAATGAAATAAATGTAGACTCTCTTGATAACAAGGGTAATATAAACATAAGCAATAATGCATTAATAACCACCGTTGGGGGTGAGATTACAGGTAACGGAAATATTAATGTATTGACGGGTGCTGGTTTAAGCTTACCCTCAAATATTGCGAATATAGAAAATACTGTAAATCTCAACAGCGCAACACTTGATGTGGCAAACAATTCAGTTAGTTCAACCACTTTTTCAACCTTAACTTTATCCGGCAGTAATTCAATAAAAGTGGATGCTGATGTCGCTGCACAAACTTCCGATATCCTTAATTTTAATAATCCTGCAGACTTAACCGTAAATCCGGGTGCTAACATAGAAATTTCAAAAGTTAATTTAATCAATGCAAACAAAACATACACAAACAAGGAATATTATATGCCGTTTATTTCGGAGGAATATAACAACCAAAACTTGCTTGGTGCAGTAACTTTGGCAGATAAACAAACTATCATGACCCCTATATTTAAATACAATCTCGATTATACAGAAGATATGACCCTTAGACAGGGCGGATTTTTATTCTCCAGAGGTAATACAAGGAACTACAACAGCTATAATCCCGCAGTAATGGCAAGCCCGATTGCAGCTCAAATCGGCGGTTATTTAACCCAATTAAATTCATATGATGAAGCATTCAGGAATATGGATATGTACATGTTAATGACGCAGAAAGAACGTCAAGCACTCAAATTAAGAAACAAAATAGCCTCTGTTGAGGCCGGAAATATTGCCTTTGATCCGGCAATTAGGCAGGAAGAAAAGGCGGGCGGATGGTTCAGGCCATACGCAACATTTGAAAAAGTTAATCTGCATAACGGACCAAAGGTTGAAAACACTGCATACGGCTCATTCTTTGGCGGAGAGTCCGAAATGAAAGATTTAGGCCACGGTTGGGATGGTATGTGGGGCGCATATATAGGTTACAACGGAAGCCACCAAAACTATGACGGTATAAGCATTTACCAAAACGGCGGCACCCTCGGATTGGTAGGTATGGCATATAAAGATAACTTCTTCTTGGGCGGTACAATTAATACCGGAGCAAGTGCAGGTGAAGCAAGCACAATGTACGGAAATGACAACTTTGCAATGCTTATGGCAGGTATAGCAGCTAAAACAGGATATAATTGGGAATTAGCAGACGGGAAATTCATAATTCAGCCAAACATTCTGTTGGCATACTCATTTGTTAATACGTTTGATTATACAAACTCTGCAGGTGTAAGAATTGATTCTGATCCGTTGAATGCAATAACGATAGAGCCGGGCATTAAATTTATCGGTAATTTGAGAAACGGATGGCAGCCTTATGCAGGAGTAAGTGTGATTATTAATGCTATGGACAAAGCAAACTTCAATGCTAATGATGTAACTTTACCAAGTTTAAGTGTGAATCCTTATGTTAAATACGGTTTAGGTGTTCGCAAAACTTGGGGTGAGAGATTAACCGGTTTCTTCCAATCCTTTATTACTAACGGAGGAAGGAATGGTGTCGGCTTATCTTTAGGCTTTAGATGGGCAATAGGTAAATAAATTTTTGTCATTGATTGGCCAAAAGATAGCGAAAAATTGAGCAAAATTGGGCCGAAAATTTTATTGCAAAACTTTCCAAGTTTGGAGTAAATTCCTATAAGAAGTAAACGATTGTGAGGAGAGATAATATGAACAAATACACAAAAACGTACAGTGTAATACTTGATAATATGGATTTATTTGAATATCGGCTACGACCGATATCTGCAATAATGTACCTTCAAGATGCTTTTGCAAGATATACGGCAACAAAAAATATGGCTGCATATGATTTGTTTGCAACAAATCAGTATTGGATAGTTTCGGAGTTCAACATTGATTTTGTTGATGATTTGCCGTTTTGGTCTGAAGAAATCGAGATATATATATGGGTATCAGAAATTACTAAACTGAAAATTTATACCGATTATGAATTAAAGTATAAAAATAAAACTTTTGCAAAAGGTAATGCCCTTTGGTTTATTCTTGACAAACAAACCAAACGACCTGCAAAAACTGACATTTTCGCAGAGCGGTTTAAAATTTGTAATGAACTTGCTTTGGGCGAGCATAAGAAATTTATACTTCCGGAATCAACTCAAGTTTATACAAAAATAGAACATACGAACAATCTATCCGATACGGATTTCAACAAACACGTAAACAATAAGAGTTACATAAATCTTGCAGAAATGACTGCTCCCGATGAATTTAAAAAGACTCACAGATTGAAGAATATAAATATAAGGTTTAATAAAGAAACCTTTTTAGGGGATACTTTAACTTGCACAACTAATCGCACCGAAAACAAAAACGTCTTTACTCACATAATCGAAAAAGACGGTATTTCCGTTTGCGATATTTCAACCGCATGGGAAGAAAAAACAGGTAAAGATAATATCGTTGATTATGACTTAGACGTTAAGCAGGAAAAGTAATTAACTTTAGGGTGAGTTTTTATTGTAAAGAAAACCATCCTAAAATATTGCACATATCACGTACAATAAGGAAAATCCTATCAACATCATTACAGGAGTATCCATTGAGTGCGGAGCAAAGGCCTCTGACAAAGTCATAACAGGCGGAAACAATATTATTGCCGACCAAAATTCCTGCGGATTAGCAAACTGATGTCTGAACAGAATTAAAAACAAAAGTGCCGCAATATAAACACATGCGCTTCCGGCGTAAGACCTTACATACCTGTTTTTCAAATTCCAAGAGGGCACAACGTATTTCTTCTTCCCCAAATACGTCCCGACAGGCTCCGCCAACCCGTCGCCTATCGCTACGGTAAGCACTACAACAGATGCCAACAACGGCAATGACAGATATGTTTCAAATATTTGTTTGAATATTGTTATAATTAAAAGCCCCGGCAACATATTGCCTAAAATAATCCATTTTAGGGTATTTGGTCTGTCTTCCACTCTATCTAACGAATTGAACTGGAGCATAAAAAATGTTGAGAATTCTCTTATCGGCTTAATCAGCACAAGAAACATAAAAAGTACAAACAAAGATTCCCAAAGGTGAGGGAGAATCCCCAAAGGTTCAGTTGGCGGACTTAACAACGGCACAAGATATGCCGCAAAATGCTGAATTTTTCTTGTATAGTTGACCTTAAACCAATTGTTTTTAGATGTTGTGATGTAGCCTTTTTCGTCGGTATTGCAATAATGGCGGCACATTATTCCGCCTCCGAGTGCCAAAATCATCATGATAAAAAGTTTAATTCCTGATTTTATAAAGAATTCCTTAGCATCAAACAAACTCGGATCAAAAATTAATGTCCAACTCAATAAAAGCACAAACAACACAATCCATAAGATTAAAAATTTCAGATCAAATGTTTGTGTCCATCTTTTGTCATAATTACCGGCCGCATCACCGGGCATTAATACGTTATTTTGCACCAAATATCCTTTTAAATTTATTCCATAAGGTAATTATATACCAAAACAGACAAATTTTTCATATCTGTATTCTATAAGACCATGGCCAAAATCATCAGTATCATTGCTCCAATTTCCATTGCCGTTGACATGTGCTGCTGGAATTTTTGTGAATCATATTTGTGCGACGATTTTTTAGCTTTATTTGCACTATTTAAACGCTTAATTCTTGTTCTGGTATCATCCCCTGAGAATTCAGTCCCAAATGTATCATACTCTAATTGGGCAAGCTCCTCCTCTGTGCTGCCGGCCGATTGCGACGGAAAACTTCCCTGATATTCACCATAGTTTGTATATGGTCGTGTAAAATTTCGCTGTCCATACGGCATTGTACCGTATCTGTTTGAATTAAGCCCGCTTAAATCTTCCGCACGAAGTACATTTTTATCATATTCAAAACGGTTATTGTCGGATAACAACGTCTCAGGCAAGATTGCAGTCTTTATTCTATCCATTCGTGTTGAATAATCATCAACATCATATATCTTGCCAAATATCTTTCTTTCGATTGTTACAATTCGAGTATGAAAATCTCTGTTTTTGTAAGTTGTCCCGAAAAGTTTTTGTTCAATTTCATCAACAATCGGATAATCTACCGTATTGTCTTGTGCAATTTCATCTTCTCTGAATGTATCTTCACTCGGCGGGATTTCCAGTCCTATTTGCTCGGCGCAAATATCATTTCCAAGCTTTTTAATCCTTGATGCCAAATCTCCGACGGATTCTTTGCCGTAAATAGTTTTTTCAAGTCTTGCTACTCGATTTTTTAATTCATCATTAATGTAATCAAAGCCGTATATATCATTTTCTATTTTTGATATTTCGGCCGATTGCGATTGACTCGCTCCATAACTTTCACCAATATATAGAAAGTTAGCGAATAAAATTATCAAAACATATATAATAAATTTCTTCATATTGATACAATCTCACTTTTGTAATCAATATAAAGTTTTTTTTTATATTGTTCTATTGAACAATTTTGTTAAATAAAAATTTGGAAAATAAATAATTTTGATTAGATATAAAGAAGGCAATTTAGTTAAATTTGCTATATATAAAGTTTTGCAAAATCTAAATCACTTTTAGAAGTTATTTTGATATTTTTGTAGCTGCCTTCGGTAACATAAACCGAAAGTCCGAGCTTTTCGAGCATAGAAGCATCGTCCGTATAATTTTGATTTTTTAATTCCGCATGAGCTCTAAGTATCAGGTCCCTTTTGAAAGCTTGAGGGGTTTGAGTATTATAGAGCTTACTCCTGTCTATAGTACGTATAATTTTTCCGGTTTCATCAACCTCTTTAATTGTGTCTGTCGTCTTTGTCATGACCGATACGGCACTATATTTTTTAACCGAATCAATAACATTTTGTATAATCACTCTTGTTATAAGAGGTCTTGCGCCATCGTGTATAATTACAAAATCTCCCGTCACCATTTGCAAAGCCTTGTATACAGATTCCTGCCTTGTTTTCCCGCCTTCAATTATTTGAATATTTGTATCTTTAAATATTTCTTTTAATTCCTCAATTATGGAAATATTTGCGGGAATTATTATTTCTGATATTTCTTTAAAACTGAGAAAAGGTCCAACGGAATGCTCTATTACAGTTTTCGAGTCTATTTTTTCCAAAAGTTTATTTGTATTTCCGAATCTTGAGGATGTCCCGCCTGCTGTTATTATTAAAGAAAAAGTCATTGTTCTACCTCCGAGAAATGGTCGTAAAGGCCTAATTCATCATATTTGCTATATTTTTTATCATCTATTTTAAGGTAATATCCCTGGTAATCTTTAACCTCTCCTATGACAAAATATTCCTTAAGTTCGGGCAAAAATTCTTTTGGCACGGCTGCTACAAGGTTATAATCCTCCGCTCCAAACATACCCTCTGTGTATTCGGCATCAATTGTACAATTGCTTGCCTGCGCTATTTTAAAGAGTGCATCTGAAAGACCGTCAGACGTATCCATCATTGCATAGTCCGTTTTAATTTTTAAAGAAATACTCTCCGAAAATTCAGGATTTAATTTCGGTTCAAAATGGGCTTTAATATTTTCGGACTCTGTTTTTCCTTCAAGAAGCTCCTGCAACCCTTTTGAACTCAAGCCGAATTTTCCGTTTGCAATGACAACATACCCCGGTTTTGCACCGGTACGGGAAGATATTTTTCTGCCTTTTGTACTCCCGACTGCAGCTATTGAAATAAATATTTTATCCGCACCTGTAATATCACCGCCTGCAATTTTTGCGCCGTAAGAACCGGCTTGTATTCCGCGGTAAAGTTCTTTTATAAAAATTTCATCAATATAATTAGGAACAGATAATCCAACGGTTAAATATTCCGGTTTTCCTCCGGAAGCGAGAATATCACTTATATTTACCGCTGCAGCTTTATATCCTATTTGGTATGGTGTCGCCCATTCTCTTTCAAAATGAACATCTTCAACAAGATTATCCTGAGAGATAACTATACCTAATTCTTTTAAATAAGCACAATCATCCCCTATAAACTCTGTACCTGTTTGATTTTTTATTATATTTATAAAATCTAACTCTTTCATTAGTTTAATTATAGCAAAAAGACTTCCAAACCGTTATTGAAAATGTATGTATTATAAGCTATAATGCGCTTATATAATTTGAGGAGTTTTATATGGATACAAAAGCTTTATTTAAGATAGGCTACGGTTTATACGTTTTGACTGCACATGAAAACGGAAAAGATAACGGCTGCATTATAAATACGGTCATGCAGGTGACTTCAGACCCGTGTATGATTGCAATTGCAGTAAATAAACAGAATTATACAAATGAAATGATTTCAAGAACAAGAAAATTCAATGTATCCACTCTTGCAGAGGGAGTGAGTTTTGATTTGTTTAAACGGTTTGGATTCCAAAGCGGAAAGGATTTTAATAAATTTTCCGATTTCTATAATACAAAACGTTCTCCAAACGGGGTTTTGTATATTACCGAAAATACAAATTCCTTTATTTCAGCTTATGTTCAACAGGAAATTGATTTAAAGACACATACAATGTTTATAGCTCAGTTGGTTGAAGCTGAATGTCTATCCGATATCCCGACAGTTACATATGATTTTTATCAGAAGAACATAAAACCGCGACCTGAAAAGCAGTCGGATTCTCCAAAAAAAGGCTGGCGGTGCAAAATATGCGGCTACATCTATGAAGGAGAAAATTTACCCCAGGATTTTATTTGTCCTTTATGCAAACACGGTGCTCAAGATTTTGAAAAAATATAGTCCTCTCGGGTAAAATATGATATAATAACCTCATTATGAGATTGCGTTTAAAAAAAGTATTTGTTTTTATACTTATCCTAATTCTGGCTTTTGTCTGCTATCTGCACAGAGATTGGTTTAAGGAACAATATCGTCATGCCAAAGGAACGTATTACATATACAAAGGCGACAGAGCCTATGCTGCAGATAATATGGGCAAAACTTTGGAATATTATATCGCCGGTCTGAAGCTATACCCAAAACATTATGAAGCATGGTTCAATTTGGGAAACATCTATGCTGTGCACGAGGATTACTATTCTGCAGTAGATGCATATTGGCACGCAATTGAGGCTAATCCGAAGTTTGTTATGGCTAAAATGAATCTTGGAATAGTTTATTCCGAGGATTTGGGAATGTTCGATGATGCAATAAAACAGTTTGAGGAAATCCCCAAAATAAAGCTTTTGAAGCTTTGGATTCCGTTCGTCTATTCGAATGTAAAGAGCATAAGAGGAAATCGAGGCTTAGCATACTATAACAAGGGGGTTGCTTGGAAACAAAAAGCAATGTACCTTCCGATTGAAAAACAGTATCTGTTTAACGAATACTTGGGAAATGCAATTAAAGCATACGATAAATCACTAAAAATTCTAAAGAAAAATTATGATATTTATTATAACAGAGCTGTGGCACATCATCTGAGAGGTGAATACAGAGAGGCCGGATTGGATTATTGCCGTGCAATAGATCTTTCTCCAATGAAATTCGAAGGACACTACAATCTTGCAGTGCTTTTGAGAAGATTGAACAGAAACAGAGAATCCATGTCAGAACTTCAAAAAGCAGCACTTTTAATATCGGAATCTCCGAGTTCTTCAACTATTGAAACTGCCTATATTTTCAATCTGCTTAATGAAGTTACAAGAAGGCTGATGTCGAGCGATGAATACTATACACAGCAATTAACCGATTCTGTAACAGAAGGCGTTCGTTATACTTACGTTCACGGTCGAGTTGTCGCTGACGATGATTTTGATAAAGCAATATATAAAAATTTAAAAACCTGCTCCGGTTTTACATATTTTAAGGATGAATTCGAGGAATAATGGACGATAAAAATTTACACTTTTTGGCTTCTGCGGCTGATATTTTAATAAAAGAACTTGATTCATCAGAACTTGTTAATGAATTAAATTCACTTCTAAATTCGTACATAGAACTGAACGGACTAAGTATATATGTTTTTGACCCAAATACTTCAACCCTTAGGGATTATGCCAATGAATGGAGAATTATTGACGAAGTTGTGGAGCAAGATAAGAGAGAACGCATCTATTATGCCTATGAGGAAATTCACGGAAATGATTTTGTTATCAATAACAAAGCTTTTAAGCTTCCGCAAACTTTGGGAGATATAAGCTTTAAGCTTCAGGCTCTCTACATGCCAATCGTAAAAAATGGTATGGTTTTTGGGATTATAGAACTTCTTTTCAACGAAAATGCATCTGTTGATATGGAATTCTTATTCCTTATGAAGATATTCGGAGCACAAATATCTTTGAAGCTGCAAAATATTGTATTGAATGAACAGTCTCAAATTAATGTGGAATTTCATGATTCAATGAAGAATATTGCGAAAATCATTGAAACTCAATATGAGCTTACATATATTGTCCCGCTAATTGGTGAAATGCTCGACCGATTTATCTCAGACCATTTGATATATGTGTTTTTGAAACAAGAAAACGGAGAATTTCAACTTGTCTGGCCAAAAGCATGCAATGATGAACGCGTTTTTGAAGTTTTGAAACAATTGGATAACGATTATAACTATATCTTAACCAATGACGACAAAATCGGAGCATTCCCTTTAAAATCAGAAGAGGAAATAACAGGCTGTATAGTTGCAAGAAGTACAATTGAAAAGCTCTCAAAACGTGATATAGATTATCTCGAACAGCTGACTCATCAGGCGGCAGCAACAATTAACAGAGCTAATACCTATTCTACGATACTGCAATATGCTACACTTGATGCTCTTACAAATTTAAACAACAGACGGCAGTTCGAGACTCGTCTTGGACAGGAAATTGCAATTGCAAAACGTCAAAACAATCCTCTATGTGCGATGATGATTGATATAGATTTCTTTAAGGGGGTAAATGACAGGTATGGTCATGCAGCAGGCGACGAAGTTTTAAGAACGGTTGCGAGCATTATAAAAGATGCACTGAGAGAATCTGATATACCTGCAAGATACGGCGGAGAGGAATTTGCCGTATTGCTTCCGTTTACAAAGCTGGACGAAGCAAAAGTGGTAGGAGAACGTTTGAGAGTAGCTGTTGAAAAAACTCCTATATTAATCAATCGTGACAATCCGGACATTTCACAGAACATAAATATTACAATCAGCATGGGTTTGGCAGAATATGACAGTATTGAAACCGGCGAAGCTCTTTTCGAAAGAGCAGATAAATCCTTATATGATGCTAAAAAGGGCGGCAGAAACAGAGTTTGTGTCTTTGTAAGTTAATATAACGTAATATTATGCGATATAACAGGGTGTATGTTATAATAGAGTTCGCAGAGAGTGTATTTTACACAAGCTTATATATTAGAATAAAAGATTAAAAACCGTCAAAACAGATGATGGAATCGTTTTTAAAATAATATAAAATGTAAACTGCGGGGATGAAACAGTTTGGGTGGAAGATGGTAACTAACTACAGCGAAGTTGATAACGGATTCATGAATTCTGCAATTGTAAAAGAGGCAGAAGCTGATGGCATTGAGATACTGGTTAATATGGCGCATCAAGGCAAGATTGACCCGTGGAATGTTGATATTGTTGAAGTTACAGACAAGTACTTGGCACACCTTTTCCAGTCAAAAGCTCAAAACCTGAAATTGACAGGAAGGACACTGCTTTTTGCAGCAATTCTTTTAAAACTCAAATCCAATATCCTCGAAGGAATTAATATTCTTGATTTTGAACCTCAATCTATCGATGAACCCGAATTTTCAGACGACCAATTGGAATATACAACAGATGAATATACACCGACCAGCAATGTTATTTCTATTGATGAAGTTCTGCAAAGAAGAACCAGTGTACGTTTGAATCACAATCGCGTTGTCACTTTACGTGACTTAATCCGTCAATTAGAGTTTTATGAAAAACTTGACCGCCAGCAATCCATAAAAAATGCTCACGAAAGGGCAAAAAACAGGCTTAGGAGTTATGCAAGATTAACTCCGGAAGATATCATAAATCTTGCTCATGAGGAATATATTGAAAACGGCGTTCAGCGTTTAAGAGCCAATTTGGAAGAAATTCTCAATCGACAGGATAAAATAGAATTGAATGAACTTACATTGCTCGGCATGGACAGAGTAAACGCGTACATTTCTTTGCTGTTTTTAACCGCCGACAGTGATTATGATTTGGTGCAAGACGAATTTTACTCTGATTTATACGTAATCAAAGTCCCGGGTTCTGCGCCAAAGCACGAAGAAACGGATAACGAAATTGACGAGGATAATATCTTTGATGCTGTTAACAATGCACAAAGCATAATAAAAGAGGATTCAAATGGAACAGTTGAAGTCTAGAATTGAGGCGGTTCTGTTTGTTACCGCCAAGGTTTTACAAATTAATGATATTGCTCAAATTCTTGAAGAATCACCGGAAGCAGTTGAAGAAGCCTTGCTTGAGCTGATTATGGATTACGCATCGCGGGATGGCGCATTGGAAATTGATGATGAAAACGGATATATTCTCCAAGTTAAACAAGAGCATCTTGATATTGTTGAAAAGCTTTGTCCCGTAGAGCTGAAGCCTGCCGTTCTGAAAACACTTACAGTTATTGCGCTTAAAGAACCAATAAGACAGACTCTGCTGAAGGAAATTAGGGGAACAAACGCTTATGAACACATTTCAGAACTCCTTGAAAAAGGTTTGATCTCCAGAAATAAAGATAAAAACGGCCGTTCATTTAATATAAAAACTACAGCAAAATTCAAAGAATATTTTAAATTAAAAGGTGATGTCAAAACACTAGTAAAGACACTCAATATTGATAATGGTGTAAAAGATGATGAAATTGAAACATCACAACCGGAGCAGGTTATTGCATGAAAAAACTGTTCTGGTTGATTTTATCCGTTCTTTCATTTGCATTGTTGGGGTTTGTTTATTATAGTTCGCATTCTGAGCAAATCGACATAATAAAAGCTGATTATTATCTTAAAAATAATGATACGGCATCTGCCCTAAAATTTTACGAACAAGCTTTGGATGCCGGCACAAAAGATTCTAACGCAAGAACAAATTACGTAAATTTGCTGATTAATTCGTCATTAGATGCAACTTCACAAGAAAAACTTGTAAAAATAATTAACACAAATCTCGGTGATGCCGCTGAATATAAAGCAAATTCATTCCTAACAGACTTGAGATACGAAATCCACAAACTGTATCCTGACAACTATATTTCTCAGGGAACATATAACCAAAAAATAATGAGGTGGTCAAACAACCCTATTACTTACGGTTACATTGATGCCGATAAAGCTCCTGAATATTATATAACCGAAATTGATAAAGCTTTTTTTGCTTGGGAGCACGCGTTAAACAAAAAGATAGAATTTAAAAAAGTTGATAAAAATCCGAACATAATAGTTAGTTTTAATGATACTAAAATTGATGCAGAAAACAGCGAAAAGTATATTGCGGCACTTACAAAACCCGTAATCAGCGCAAATACTCTAAAAAATATGACAATAGATTATTTTCTGACTTCACCAAGCGGCGAATATTTTACGGAAAATCAGATTTATAATACCTCTTTACACGAAATCGGCCACGCTATCGGTTTTATGGGACATAGTGACTATAAGAAAAATGTTATGCATATGACAACCGATACTGATACCGTAACTAAAGACCTGAGAAAAACTCTGACAAAATCTGATATCAATACAATATGCCTTTTATACAGCATAAAACCCGATATTACCAATGAAAAAAATGCAAAAGGCGAGTACACCAAATACTTGGTTTTGGGAAACGAAAATGAAGTAAATTCCGCAAAAATCAGAGAAGCAAAATCATATATTCAAAAAGCTCCAAATTTACCAGCAGGCTATATTGATTTGGCAGATTCCTATGTCGGCACGGGCGAATATTCCAAAGCCCTAAATGCCTTGAAACACGCGCTTGCGCTTGCAAAAGATAACGAAACTATTGCTATGATTAATTATAATATTGCTTTGACCAGTTTCTATATGGAAGATTATGATAATGCAAAAATTTATTTGGAAAAATCCGGAGAGTTAAAAGATAACGCAGATTCCACCAGACTAATGGCAGAAATTTATTTAAAATCCGGTGCAAAAAGCGAAGCAATTGATATGTACGAATATTTGATTTCAAAATATCCGTCAAATATAGAATATGTTATCGCACTTACAAACATTTATGTACGTGATAATGAATATTTAAAAGCACGAAAAGTCTTGAAACGGTTTATATCAAAGAATCCGCAAGAACGAACAAATTCAAGGCTTGCACCATACGGAATTATAAGACTCGGATTGTGATAATTACCCTAAAAGCTCCAGTTTAGCTTTATTTAAGATTTGTTTCTCAATGCTTTCGGAAAGTGTCCTTTTTTCACTGGCGATTGCAGCTTTGTCCAATTCTTTCGCAATACTTACAAGAGTTTCAATATGTTCGGCATTCTCAATATCTTCATGTTCTTGGTTATTCCATACGTTGTATCCGTATTCATCATCATTTTTATAAAGAGAGTGCCTTGCAACAGTGTATTCACCGAGTTCAAGTATATCTTCATTTACACCATGGCGAATATTGCCGTATTTAGGGCTTTCAAATGCACCGAAAAATGCTTCTTTCAAGCTTCTGATTTTACATTTCAAATCCTTGCCAAGGACTATATCAAAAAATTCCGTACCAGCCATATCCTTTTGTGCCTGAACTAACTTATTAATTGTTTGCAAATCTTTGCACCTTTTTATTGCTACTCTAGCCTCAGGAGTTTTAATCAATTCTCCAAAACTTGGCGTCTGTATGTTATTTTGAATTTTCATAATTTTCATGCCCTTTCCTTAATTCCATACTTTATTAAAACCCATAAAAATATTTTTTGCTATCTTTTTAAAAGTAAACTTCTTTCAGCAATTTCTTGAAAGCCACACTTTTTCCAAAAATTCACAGCTCCGGCTTCAGAAAAACACTTAATGGATTTATAGGGAAATATCGATTTTAATGCTTCTGCCATACCCTCGCCCACATGCAAAAATTTATTTTCTCTTTCATTTCTGTACCAACGTGTTCTAAACTGTTGATTTGTTATAAATAAAGCAACCTCATCGGGATATTCTTTTTCGCTCCTTTCCCTAAATGTAAAAAGCCCCAAAACATTGTCATTATCAATTTTGGAAGAATACATTTGCGAATCATTCACTAAAGCAAAGCAGTGTTTGGTAATTGAATTATTGTTTTCGGGAAGCAAGCTTTGATATATTTCATATCCATACAATGCAAACCCAGGAAGCTTTGATATTTCTTTTATTTTTTCCATATCTGCGGAATTAGTTATATCAAATTCCAACAAATTCGCAGACGCATTTTTATAACCGCTGCAACCTGTTTTTTTCAATATAGGCACTTCTTTAACTATTTTCGCCCTAAAATCTGTATTATTGATTGGATGTACGTACACGATACCGGACCTCTTGCCCCTTTTCTATATTAAAACACGTAAAAAATATTTTTGCGAAATATTTAATTTAATTTTGATAAAATCCTCTATAAAATATTAAGTTTTGTTAAGAATATGGGCAATTTTTTAATAAATAAAAACTTTATATATATAAGGTTAGTTGTAATTTAGGTTAGTTATTATGTTAGGCTCAGTACAAGCACTCACAAATATGGAATATGCGCTCTACGGAAACACCCCGAATTTCGGTAATGCAGTGGCTCCTTCAATGGTGAACGGATATTGTATGAATTCTGCTTACCTGAATCCCTATTATGCAAATCAATATTACAATCCTTATGTAAATATGTACAATAACGGTTATTATAACAATGCCGCTCAGGATATATTCACTCAAGCAGGAATTCAAAACACCGTTCAAAACACACAACAGAATCAGAGAGATATTGATAAAATAGCAGATTTTTACAGTCAAAATTCTCAACCGTCTGAAAGTATGCTAGGTGCAGCAGTCGGCGGTGCCGCATTTGGTCTGGTGAATAATCCGAGATTGATTGCACATCCGATAAATACAATCAAATCTCTCGGAACAACAGAAGCTGCATTTAAAGGTATAAAAGATAGTACTTCAAATATTGGCAAGCTTTGGGCTGAAAATAACAGTGTTATGAGGGAAGCTTATTTCAGATTGAATAAGATTGAAGCTAGAAACTTCACGAAACTAGGCCTATTCAGACAAAGTTATGTAAAAAATCCACAAGAATATGAAGCATTGAAACCTATTATTGAAGAACTGAAATCTGCAATGAACGCTAATGATGTAGAAAAAGTTGCGGAAGCTACTGCAAAGCTCAAAGTCGCATATACTAATGACGGGATATTGTCTAAATTCGGAGGCTCAATTAAACGATTCTTTGGCGGCAAAACAAAGCCAAATACAGTAAAAGAAGCCTTAAATGATACAGAAGCAATAAAAGCTGCTACAAATGAAATACTTGCAAACAAGGGAAGTATCAAATTTAAAGAGGCACTCAAACGCGGCGGCGGAGTAAAAGGCGGATTGTTCTTTATGGCAATTGAATTCTTAATGAGTCTTGGCAATATTAAAGAAGCTTTCTCAAAAGACAACAAGACAGGGATGACACAAGTCGGACAAACTCTTGTAAAAGGTGCAGGAAGTGCAGCAGGATGGGCAGTTGGTGAAGCCGCAGGTGTTTGGGCTTCTACAAAAATATGTGCGGCAATCGGTACTGCAATATCACCGGGCCTAGGTACCGCAATCGGCGGAGTACTCGGATTAATCGGCGGTTCAATCGGCTGCTGGCTTGCAGGAAAAGCTACTAAAAAACTTGTCGGTCAAGACGTCGGCGAAAAAGTCAAAATCGAAAAAATGAAACAAACTCCTGAAGGACAAGCACAACTCCTTCAGTTGACGGCTCAGCAAAAGAACATACCGCTTGATGTCCAACAGTCAATACAGAACGTGGCTGCTCAATACTCACAGGCAGCATAAGAAATTATTAACCTAAATTTTCCCCTTTATGCTAAAATAAGGCATAAAGGGATTTTTTTAGGGCAGTGGTAAATGAGCAACGGTAAATAAAGGGAGAAAAGGAAAAATAAAAGAGGAAATTGCATGAGAAGCGACAATATTAAAAAGGGAATTGCAAGAACACCGCACAGAAGCCTTTTAATGGCTACAGGGGTTAGTAAAAAGAATATGGACAAACCGTTTATAGGTATAGCAAGTTCTTTTTCCGATTTAGTCCCCGGACATATCGGAATGAGAGATTTGGAACGTCAAATCGAAAAAGGTATACATTCAGGGGGCGGACAGGCATTCATATTCGGAGTTCCTGCAGTTTGTGACGGAATCGCAATGGGGCATGAAGGGATGAGGTATTCCCTGCCTTCCAGAGATTTGATAGCAGACTGCATAGAAACCGTAGCAAATGCTCATCAACTTGACGGACTTGTATTGCTTTCCAATTGCGATAAGATTACACCCGCAATGCTTATTGCCGCAGCAAGATTAAACATCCCCGCTATAATTGTTACGGCCGGACCGATGCTTGACGGAGAAAGCAAGTGCGAAAAACTCACAATGATAAGAGGTTCTTTTGAGGCTGTAGGACGTTATAGAGATGACAAGATTGATAAGAAAAGGCTGTTTGAACTTGAAGAAGCATCATGTCCTTCTGCCGGTTCCTGTCAGGGGCTTTATACCGCAAATACGATGGCCTGTTTGACCGAAGTTTTGGGAATGAGCTTACCTTTCTGCGCTACAGCATCAGCAGTTTCTTCACATAAGCGCAGAATCGCTTTTGAAAGCGGAGAACAGATTGTAGAGCTTGTTAATAAAGATAAAAAGCCTTTGGATATTATTACAAGAGATAACCTGAGAAATGCAATAATCGCAGATTTGGCTATGGGCGGCTCAACCAATTCATTTTTACACATTTTGGCAATTGCAAATGCTGCAGGTATAAATGTAACATTGGATGATTTTGAGGAGCTTTCGCATAAAATACATCAGATACTTAAGCTTGAACCTTCATCAGACTACACTATGAAAGATTTTTATCAGTCCGGAGGAGTAAGCGGTTTATTAAAAGTACTGCTTCGCGATATAAAAGAATTTAAAGATATTGAAGGAATTTCACTTCAAAAAACGAGTAAGCTGGTAAAGAATGCCTTTGTTGATGACAAAATTATTCACAACTATTCCGAACCGTTTACAACAAAACCGGGACTCGGAATATTAAGAGGAAATATTGCACCGGATGGTTCCGTGATAAAGATTTCAGCAGTTGATGAAAGCTGTTATAAATTTAAAGGCAACGCAAAATGTTTCGACTCTGAAGAAGACGCAATGAAAGCCCTTGAAAGAGATAAAATCAAAGCAGGCGATGTAATTGTAATTCGTTATGAAGGCCCAAAGGGCGGTCCTGGTATGCGAGAGATGCTTGCACCGACTTCACTTCTTGTAGGAAAAGGCTTGGGTACAAAGGCTGCATTAATTACCGACGGCAGGTTTTCAGGCGGAACGAGAGGAATTTGTGTCGGCCATATTTGTCCGGAAGCTGCTGACGGCGGAGTAATAGCACTTATTAAAGACGGAGATATCATTGAAATCGATATAAATAAACGGACTTTAGAATTAAAAGTCGATAAAACCGTATTAGAAGAACGCAGAAAAAACTGGAAACCAAGAAGGACAAATATAAGAGGGTACTTGGCAAAGTACGCCAGAACAGTGCAAGATGCATCCCACGGGGCTATTGTTTAGAGGTTAATGGTAGCATTATGGCTGTTGATAAACAAAGCTTAAGAAAATGGGCAAAAGGGGTCCGCTCCCGGCTTAATATAGAAGCTATAAGCAGAGAGCTTGTACAAAAACTGCAGCAGAGTAAAGAATATAAAGCTGCCAAAACCATAATGATGTTTTATCCGTTAAAAGATGAAGTAAATTTGTTAAGTCTCTTAGAAGATGAAACAAAAGTATTCTGTCTTCCGAAAATTGACGGCGAGAATTTATTGTGCTGCTGTTTTGATAAAAATACAGATCTTTGTGAGTCATGTTTCCATACAAAGGAACCATCAGTTGATACAATTACCTCACCGGATTTGATTATCGTTCCTGCTCTGGCTGTTGATAGAAACAATTACAGATTAGGTTATGGAAAAGGGTTTTATGACAGATTTCTAAAAAATTCTCCTGCAAAAACCATTGTATGTATACCAAAAGAACTCATTGTGGACACTATTTTCCCTAATGAGTATGATATTGCAGTTGATTTGGTAATCACAAATTAAAATCAGTAAGAGAATGACTCTTTGATTGCGGAATCTACTGCACCTTGACACGACTGAAGTTCAGCATCAACCATTTTCAACCTGCTTTGATATTCCTGCATCTGCACGTCTAAACGTTTTTCCAGTACACTTAACTTATCTCTTCTTGCTTCAAGCTGTTTGACAGCGGGATTTTCCGGGTCTAAATCATTACCTAGCGCAAGTATTTCATCCGATGATGCAACCAATTCCATTTTTGCCGTTGCAATCCACTGGATTTTTGACTCAAGCGAAAATTTGTACGCTGTAAGGTACATCATTCTGTAGCTGGACGTAATTAATCCCATAATCTTTTTCCTTTTGGTTTTACCTTGTTTCGTTCAAGTTTTTGCCCTTCAGGAATGTGTGTTCATTACTTTCTGCAATCAGACTTTCCATTTTGTAAAGTTGGTGCTTGTGGTAATTTACACGATATTTTGCCATTTTTAGTTTCTGTCTTACCGTAAGCATTTCCTTTAGGCTTGTTATCAAACTTGCAGCCAGCGCCTTAAATGGATTTTTGCGGATAAAAAAAGAACGCGCAAAATTCAAAAAATTCACTAACCGTTTTAAGTTTTCTTGTATCTCCTCACGCATGGTATTTCACCTCCATACATTTAGAGCCTACATATATACTAAAACATGTGAATTTAAGAAATTGCCTATATTTTACACTACTTGTTACAAATGTTAACATTTTATTTGGTATTTACTCCGCATATATATGAACTATCAAATACAAACCTTTTGTCGTACGCTAATTGTTTTTCCTCTTTAGTTAACGGCACATTTTTTAAAAACTTTAGTTTTTTCTTATTATAGATAGTTGAATTGTTACAAAAATTTACAAGGGTAGATACCGCCCTGCCAATAGGGTTATTAACAAACAAACTGTCAATAATGATTCTAAAAAAAGTTCTTCTCAGCATAATTTCAAAAAGTTCAACTAAACCGTTATAACTCGTCGATTTGTTTACTCTTGCTTTCCATATCGTCTTTAAGCATTTTTCTTACAATATCCGATTGAGTATCAAGCATTTTGCAAACTGTTTCTATATTCGCCACCTTTTGTGAAAGTATTGTATCTGCGTTAGAAAGTACATTTGCAGACACGGATTGATATGCGGAAAGTGCGGCCGAAGTTGTACCTTGCATCAAGTTGCCCATTACTATCGCAGGTAAACCGAATTCACCTAAGTATGGTGCAGCAGCAGTCATAATGCCGCCCCACCCTGAAACTATACCTGCTAACGGCATTAAAATACCTGATGCGCCAAGACCGTATCCATTTGCCGTTCCTATACCATAAGCTGCTGTACTTGCAATATCTGCAATGCTTCCTATTCCTGAAGCAAAACCTGTTGGAGAACCTGCTGACGAGCCATAGCCGTATAATAAGTTACCGTTCATTCCTGCAGCGCCACCGGTTGCATATCCGCTTAACAGATTTGCTGCATAGCCGCTCGGGAATCCTGAATAATTACCCAGGCTGTTTACCCCAAATGAGGAGTAAGTACCAGTTAAACCTCCTGTACCACCTGTATACTTTGACCAGTACGAAGTTCCGGGAATATTCATTGCGGTTGTTCCGCCCAATGTTGTCATAAAGGCCGACGGTGCAAAAAGGCTTGCAAGCTGATACAAGAAACTCCCTGCCATTTCAAATCCTGTTCCTGATGAAGCAGAACCTGAAACAGTTAAATCTCTTAATCTGTCATATGTTTCGTAAAGCATCGCTTTAGCATCTGAAGATGCCGAACCGTACCTGTTTGCTATTACTAAATAACCGTCATGTTTGTAAGCCATATTTTGTTTGCTTTCTTCTTGTTTTAACTGCTAATTTATGTTAACTACCCGCCGAAGGTCTTGAAGGAATCTTCAACGTTGTCTTTAACTACCTTAGAAACTGCATCAATTTCATTTGATAATGCATTCTGCTCGGTATCAAGCTGTTTTAACCTTAATTCAAGTTCTTGGTCTTCTTTTTGTATTATTGATGTCTTTGCGTTGATATCCTGAACCATTTTGTCATATTTTGCATTTTCATAATAATACTGATTCATCGCATCTTGGTATGCTACATCATCCGTAACTGTTTCCATATTTAAAGAATACGTTACAGAATCGTTTTCAAATCTTATTGATGTAAATCTTCCGTTTCCGTCTGTCTCGAGCAAAGCTCTGCTCTCTTGATCGATACGCGTATTTACATATGAGGCGTTATAGTATGGCATCCTATATTGTGCATCAATATAATTATTGCTTTGAGAATTTGATGCATAAGCATCCAAAAGATTGTTATATGTTGTATAATATGTCGTACCATAGAGATTAAAGCTATAGACACCACCCATATATTCACCCTGTTCATTAAAACAGTGGATTATATCAGTATCAATACCTTGAGCAATCATATCTCTTACAACCTGCTGTAATTCGACCATCTGCTCATCTGACAACTGATCTAAATATGTAAGCGGGCTGTTACCTATGTATGTCGGTTGAACCAAATTGTTGTATGCACTGAGTCTATCCTCATATATATCTTTAACTTCGTCATAAGCTAACTTCGCATCATCAATAACCTGCTGACAAAGAGCAATTTCATCTATATAATGCTGTGTATTGAGAAAATCTCCATCACCTGATATCTGATAAGCAGAGAGGTAACCAAGTTCACCACCATCAATTTGTTCTCTTATATCGTTAATATCACCTACTTTTACAATATATTTGTATCCGTCGGCAGTATCTGTTGCCATTGCATAAGTTTCTAAAACTTGTTGCTGAAGTTCTGTTAATGTACCGTTATACTCAAGCTCTGAAGAATCCGTAATGACTTCGCAATGCGGATTAATATAATGCATTGCAGCTCGCATGTTATCAATAGTAATAACACCCAAATCGAGCATATTCTTCAATTCACTTAATATTTCTTCATCGTGTCCCGAATATTCTATGTTATATAAAACATCATCACCGTTCTTTAACTGTGTAACCTGGTCACCCGTTAGAGTATAACCATCAACCTCAGCTCTAAACTGATAACCAATAGGGCTGGTTATTGCTTCTGCTTTTAATGCAGCTATTGCAGCCTCTTGCTGGGATTTTGTACTCTGCCAGAAAGCATATTTTGTATTCATAACCTCCTCAGCTACCCTTAATGCGGCTCTCATTGCTTGAATCTGCGTAACCGGTGCAATACCTTGTGATGCGATACCGCCAAGTTGAACTTGAGGGTCTGCCATTCTCTTCATTGAACCTGTATAAACATCCGTGAAGTAATGAGTATTTACAATATAATTGTACTGTAAATCCGTAGCAGGCAATTGACGCCAATTGTCAATAACAAAACTATGGCTGCCATCAGAGAATGAATACTGCGTTTTAGTAAAATCCTGCGTGCTCGGCGGAACCGGAACTGTTAAGCCCAGCATCTGATTAAACAAATTCGCACTTTGATTTGCAAGCACCAGTCTTGCCTGGTTAATTTGCTGACCTTCATATTCACAATTTGATTTTCGTGCAACCAGTGCTAGATATCTGGCTTGCGAAGCTGCCATACCCATATACGGTATCTCCTATATTTTGTTGTTATCATGGTTATAATTACATCTGATTAAAAGTCAATATTATACCAATAACATTATATAGTACTGCGTTACAAAAATTAATATGAAAAAAAACAAAAATACATCGTTTATACGAGAAAATATCTAAAAATCATCTGTTTATATTACCTAAATAAAAATCTCTTACTATTATGCATATTTTGCCATTGATATAAAGCCTACCACTTTTTGTTCATTTGCACTATGACGAACTCTGGCGACTTTATTGTCATAATTTCCCTCAACCGTTTCAAAACTACCGTCACTGAACACTTTTGTAACAATACCTGTATGTCCGGTTTCTATCATGATGTCACCAGGTTTTACATTTGCACTAATATAACTGCCCCTGTTTGAATTAGGCAAATTCATATAGCAATTATTATCCTGTGCCCAATACTTAAGGCCAAAGACAGAACTTGAACCATAATTTGCACCTCCACGTTTTGCTGTTCCAAAATCAGACGGGAATTTATCTCCTAACGATTTTTTCATTACAACAGTCACAAAATCAGCGCACCATGCCTGTGATACTCCTCCGGAGAACAGCCTGTTACCGGTAGCATCGCTATTAACCTTCCCCAAGTAATATTCTGCATTTTCTGTTATTCTTGTTCCCAACACAGAACTTTTGCTTCGGAAATTATTATTCACTCCGGATGAACCCCCTGAACTAAAATTGGGCGAAAAATTCCAATTGGGAGTGAAGTTCCCGCTCGGCACGGTATTCCAACCGGAATATGTCGGAACGTATCCCGCCATATTGTACATGCCGGCAGAAGAATAAGTAAATGTGTCAAATGCACCAAAATTGGAGAAATTGGGCATCATAAATAAACTTGATGAATTAAACGGATTTGTTTGATAAGAGTAATTGTTAAAGTTGAAAAAATTCCCCCAAAAAGCACTGCCAAAGTAATTGCCCAGATTATAGCCAAATGAAAACAAATTATTCATATTGAATTGTATCGGATTAAAATAAAACAATGCGCAATTACTCCTTATATATATAAAGTATATAAGCCAGAGATAATTGCCTTTTTTTTGTATTATTTTAAGTTTTGTAAATTACCAATACAAGGAACCAAAATCCTTATATTTTGTAACAAATCTGGTTAAATTTTCTATAATCTTTTTGTAAGATCCGGAATCTTTATCCCCACTTTCTATAAGTGATTCATAATCAAGTATTTCTTCTTTTATCATCCTGATTTTACGTTTTAGCTGCTCATTCTTCATAAAAACATCACCAAGACAAATACATTCATCAGGAACAATTGCCAGAGGTGTAGTCGGAAAACTTGCGCAAATAGGAGGTTTTTCACTGAGCGAGCATTTGTTATCAGCGTTTAAATGGTTACATTTAAAAAATTTTACATCAGGGAAAATGTTTTTTACCTTTTCAACGTAACTCATGCTTACTGCTTCGGCCTCAACATCAGAAAGCTCAGTAAGTCCGGACATAAATTCATCGTCTGCAAGCTGAAAACCGTCACGCACAACAATATCTTCTCCATCATTAATGGGAATCAGCTTACAACACATACCACAATCATTACAATACACACTCATTACATCCATTATAAACGAATTATAAAAATTGACAAAATGTTCACAAAAGTTTTTGTATTATGTATAATATTATTACACGTTATTGAGGAGAGTAAGTTATGAAAAAGATATTATTATCAATCGCATTTATATTTGCTTGCATGACAGCTGCGAATGCTGACGGAAGCGCTTTTACACCATTAAATTTTAATGATACATCATACAGCGGCAGCAAGACTCCAACACAGACTTATGCCGCACCTACGGTGCCGACATCGAGCGAGGAAGCAATCGGAAACGGAAATATTCAAAATGCAATTGCTCAACTTGAAAATGCACAAATTGATATCAGAAATGATTTATTAAATTGCAAGACAAAATTCGCCGACGTTGATGCGCAATACAAGCTTGTAAAAGCGGAAAGAGCTGCATTAAAAAAGCAAATCAGAAGTATCGAAAAAAGAATTAATGAAATAGATAGAGCAAAAGAAAAAATCAGAAGCAATATGCTCTAATCGTTTTATATCATCATTGCTTTTTCAAGAACTTCCATATGTCCGTCTTGAAGGAATTTTGCAAAATCCTTCGTGTCTATTTGTGCTGCAACAATTGAAAGTAAATCACTTGGCAATAATGCGTTAATGCCCATTAAAGTTTCTTTATTCAGAACCACCATTGGAGCAACCATATCCTGCTTCATTAATGTGGACAGCATATTTACATAAGTAATATTCGGGAATAGCGTGAAATAGCGTGGATCCTCATTAGTCAATTGGAATACCAACTGGCGCTGAACATCCGGATCAACGGCTGCCATAAATTTGCTAAATTGATCATCCGGAAGATTTGAAAGTGAATTAATCAACTGCATAGGATCAGTTTCATCCGCAGGCCTTCCTGTTACGCTTTCAATAAATTTTTGCATAGCATCAGGAGGCATAAGTCTCAGTTGTTCCAAAACAGCCGCTTTTTGGAGGTCTTTATTCATAAAAAACATTGCTAAATCTTCTTCTGTCATCATCTCAATTATTTGTTCCGGCGGAAATACTTCCAATACGACTCTTACAAGCTCTTCAATTCCGACTTGCATAAGCATTTCCAAAAGTTTTTCTTGTTTGAAGAAATACAAACCCATTACCAAATCTTCATTGCTTAAAAATGGTAAAAGTTTCAGTCTTGTTTCTTCATCCATGTTATGAATTAATACAAATTTATTTTCGACATCAGTTAATTTAAATATTTCTATCAATTTGTCAGGAGAACTGTAATACTCACGAGCATGTTTTACAGCTTTTGTATTACCTCTGGCTGCCTCAGCTTTGATAATTTCATCAACCGAGGAAAGTCCGTAATCCTGAATCATTCTTGATGAAGAAATGTTCAATCTATCAGCGAATGTTTTCATACTAGCATCGATTACTATGGACATAAAAGCTCCTTAAAAATTGTTCTTATATATATTAAGTATATATAATGTAAATAATTGCCTTTTTGATTCACTTTTGTTAAGAATTGTAAATTTCAATTTCATATGATATAATTCTAGAGTTATGAAAAGATTTACTTTAGTTATTTTAGCATTGTTTTTTATTTTAATAAACACCAATTTTTGTTTTGGTGAGAGCCTGACAAAAAAGAGTCTTTCTGTCGTTGCAAAAGACGGATTTAACCTAAAGGCAACCTTAACATACCCCAAAATAAAAGGTCAACGAGAATATAAAACAGTAGTGCTTTTGCATTCACACGGCACAGACTCCGGTTGGTGGGGAGAACTCCCCTCAACATTACTCGGCAAAGGTTATGCTCTGCTTACTATTGATTTAAGAGGGCACGGTGCAAGTGTTTACAATGCGAAGTTAAACAAGGTTTCTTGGAAAAGCCTCACCAACAATGCTTATAAAAAGTATCCGAGCGACGTTGAAAGCATCATAGAATTTGTACAATCAGAATATCCTAAAATGGATTTCTTTACTGATTGGGCAATAGTAGGCTCAGATATCGGGGGCAGCGCAGGTATAATTGCGGCTGATAAACTTGATGTAAAACCAAAAACAATCGTCCTGCTTTCGCCTGTTGTACAAACAAGAGGATTATATACCCCTGTTTGTATAGCGCAGTTGGATGATGTAGATTTTCTGTCAATTTCAAGTGTTGACGATGCGACTTCACTTGAAGCGGAAAAATATCTCAAAAAGTTTGCGCAAAAAGAGTTTATAACATACACATCACCATCAATGTATTCAGGAATGGTGCTTATTAAAAATGACCCTGAGATAGTTCCGTTTATAGCAGAATGGATTGGACAATATCTCAAAGATTAAATAAGGATTTCTTTTTCATTCCTGTAGGTTACATAACCCAATGGCGCGGCCGGCGGTTTTTTAAGATACTTTCTTTTTGTATAAATAACTCCGACTTTAGACGGCTGTTTAGCAGAAGAATGTTCACGGGCAAGTTTTGCACATTCATATATCGTCTGTTCATCCGGTTCTGCTTCATTTACCCTTAAAAGGACATGGGAACCAGCACACAAGCGTGTATGAAACCAATAATCATTTTCTTTGGATAGTTTTGAGATTATAAAATCATTTTGTCGATTATTCCTGCCAATATAAACATCAAAACCGTTTATCTGTACTTTTTGTATCCCTGTATTATTCTTCTGCTTTGATTTTTCCGGAGACAAGCCGAGTTCAATTTCTATCTCTTCCAAGTCCGCAATAGTTTTCGCTTCTTCTATACTATAAAGAACATTTTCCGAATATTCTTTTTCGATATTCAAGCTGTTCAATAATTCAATTGATTTTTCTTTTGTGGTTTTAAATTTTGAATAGAGTTTAAAATATCTTTGGGCATTCTCATTCATCGATTTTGTTTCATCAAGCTCAATAACGATGTTTTTGCCACTATAATAATCGAATAATTCGATTTCTTTTTGATAGTCGGCTTTTTTATGCAAGTTTGACGTCAAAAGCTCACCGTATAATTTATATTTATCCCCATTGTTGCGCTTAGAGAGCAATCCTTCGACTTTTGATATTGAATTTTTGTTCTTTTTCAGCCTGCCGTTAATAATTTCTGCCAACCTGTGCTTGGCGTTAAAGAGGTTCAATTGGCCTTGGTAATACGAATAATAATTATCCAACATATCACTTACGGATTTCTGAGGATTTGGGTTTGTAACAAGTTCGGAAAACAAAGTATATTTATCCTCATAAGTCGCCGGAGAAAATTCTTCAGCTACAAGGTACTTGTTAATTTTGTCCTCCGGCAAATTTTTAAACTGAAGTTTAAGCTCATCGGAAAGAGTTGTTTCGGATTTTCTGGGAGGATAAATGTATTTCAAACCTCCTTTGAGTTCACGATAACGGCTTTTTTCACTTCCCACATTATGAGCACAGCCTATTATGACAGACGATATTCTGTCATAAAGTATTATGTTGGAATGTTTTCCCATAAGCTCAATTGCCAGACAAAGTGAATTTTTTTGTCCAAATTCGTCACAAGTTTCAAAATGAAGCTCTAAAATCCTCTCATTTTCTATCACACAAGCATCTGAGACTTTGTTCCCTTCCAAATATTTTCTCAATAACATACAAAACATAGGTGGTTGTTTGGGAATTTTTATTCCTCTGATTTCTTCATTTTCTTTACTCATAAAAGAAATATGATAAATTTCGGGGTTAATGTTTATATATAACTTTCTGCTCTCAGCATTATTTCTGATTGAAAAAATAAAATCCCGTCTAGTCGGCTGCTGTATTTTTTGAATACGTGAATTTATTAAAAAATCGATATTTTCATGTAAAAATGCTTTAATGGTTAAAAAATCAATATTAATCATAAAAGCATTATATATAAAACCTGATTGTTAAACAATTAATGAAGAATTCGTACAGAGCTACCATTTCCCACGTTATTGTTAAATACGCTATAACCTCCGCCAAATATACCGTTAGAATATTGGTTTATTCTTGTGTTCCCATAGCCGTTTGAGCTGTTATGCATAAAATTATCGTAAGCCGGCATAAAATTCCCAAAACTGTCATATATTGATGGCGTAACCCCCGTTGCCTGTCCCCTGAAATAGTTTGTCAAAGTACCCAGAGCCGTGCGTTTGACACTATGCTGCGGTCTTGACAGAATTGCAGTTTCGACATTCTTATAACGGGATACAATGTCACCGCTTTGTATAGAACCAAATGCCAAATCCTCAAGCCGTTCCAACCTTTTTAAAGGATTCTCTCGCGAATAGACCCTGTTCATAGAATATTTTTCTAACGCTGATAAATCCCTCGGAAGCACTTCTGCTTCATAATAATCACAATGCCTGTAATAAGGATTATTAATATAAGGATTTTGCATAATAACGTGTCTGTTCTGTGCAAAAACTGAGTTTACACACATAAAAAATAATAAACAAATAAATAATTTTTTCATATTTATCCCCTTTAGCTCTTTAGTGAATAGTGAATGTCATTCTAAGGGGAATTATAAATTTACCCCACCCCTTACTCCTATAATTTAGTTTGCTGAATTATTATTTTTATTCTCCATCCGGTGAAACCTGGATACTAATTTTTATTTCATATTTACAAAAATTAAGTTTTGTAAATAAACTCAAAAAATATAGCAATTTTCAACATTGATGTAACTTATATTATCGGAAGGCTTCTATGGAATTAGACACAAAAATAATCAAACGATACGAAAACGGGTACGTACAATTAGAAATCGGCTCAAACACATTAGAGCCGAAATATTATAAGCTGCCGGAAAGCAAGGTAGATGAATTCCAAAGCGAGTTTCAAAAAAATAAGAAGAAAATAAACTTCATAAACGGAGGAATCCTTTTAGGCACGATATTTGGAGTAATACTGGCGGCATCAGCATTTACTAAAAATATGACAAACAGAGCACTAAAAGTCATTATAAATATCGCGTCAGGTGTTGCAGGCGGAATAGGTTCAATGGCTATCAGTAATGCAATAGAGCGAAACAGCCACCAAAAGCTAATGACTAAATACGACGCAACCCCGACAGAAAAACCCAATACTAAAATAAATGTTTAAAAAATAGACTAAATTGCTGCGGCGCCGGATACAATTTCAACAAGTTCTTGCGTAATTGCCCATTGACGAGCCTTGTTATAATCAATTGTAAGGGTATTAATCATCTCCTCAGCATTATTGGAAGCGGCTGACATAGCTGTCATACGGGAAGCGAGCTCGCTAGCATTGGCTTCTAAAAGCGCCTGATAAATTGAATTTGTAATATACATAGGAACTAGCTGCTGCAAAACCCCGTGCGCAGAAGGTTCATATTCCATTATAGGATCAAGCTCATGTTCTTCGGCTTTCACAACCTTAACCGGCAAAACCTCCCAATTTACAATGTTATATGACATCATATTATTGAAATGAGTTGTAATAATCTCAATTTTATCAATATGTCCCGAAACAAAATCTTCGGCAATATCTTCTGCAATGATATTTGCTCCGGTTGCAGTCGGTTCATTTGCAATACTTACATAGCCTTCCTTAAGCTCAAAATCTCCTGATTTATGTCTTAATGATGAAATAGCCTTTTGACCGACAGGATAAATAACAGATTTAATACCTTTTTCGGAGTTTTCTTTTACCCTCTTCAAAGCAGCCTTAATGATATTAGTATTATAAGCTCCTGCGAGTCCTTTATTGGAAGTAAGTATCAGAATTCCTTCCGTTTTAACTTCTCTTTTTGTAAGCAAAGCCGGATAGTTATCAAGTCCTCGCTCGATTTTTAATCCTGTAGCAGAAAAATCACCTACAGTTGCAGCCAATTTACGACAAAGCTGAACTAGTTCATCAGAAAATGGTCTTGCCGCTTTAACTGTATTTTCAGCTTTCTTAACCTTGGCTGCCGCAACCATTTTCATCGCTTTGGTAATCTTTTTAGTGTTTTGAACACTTGTTATTCTGCTTTTTATATCTTTTAAATTTGCCATGTTTGGAGTGAATAAGTGAATAGGTAAATAAGTAAATAAGTAAATTAAAATCTTCTTATTAACTTATTAACTTAACTCTTATTAACCCTCCTCCTTTCTTTATAATGATTTTACATATGCATCGAGCTGTTCTTTCAGAGCCTTAATATCATCGTCCGAAAGCTTTGCACCTTCATTTAACGCTTTATTTAATTCAGGCATCTTTGCTTCAAAATGTTCGAACCAGCCTGCTTTAAATTCAGGAATAGCTTTGTTATCTATTTCATCAAGGTATCCTTCATTCGCAGCAAACAGAATAGTAACCTGCTGTGCAACCGTCAACGGTTTATATTGAGGTTGTTTCAATACTTCAGTCAATTTCTGACCTCTTAAAAGCTGCTTCTTAGTTGCCGCATCAAGGTCTGAAGCAAATTGTGCAAATGCTTCCAATTCTCTAAACTGCGCAAGGTCAAGTCTTAACTTACCTGCAACCTGTTTAATACCTTTTGTTTGAGCTGCACCGCCGACACGGGATACCGAAATACCGGCATTTATTGCAGGTCTGACACCGGAGTTAAACAGAGAAGTTTCCAAGAAAATCTGACCATCAGTAATTGAGATTACGTTTGTAGGAATGTATGCGGAAACGTCACCTGCCTGAGTTTCGATAATAGGAAGTGCCGTAATACTGCCTCCGCCCAATTCGTCATTAAGCTTAACCGCTCTTTCCAAAAGTCTTGAGTGAAGATAGAATACATCACCTGGGTATGCTTCACGTCCCGGAGGTCTTTTAAGCAGCAAGCTCATTGCACGATAAGCTTGAGCGTGTTTTGTTAAATCGTCATATACTATTAAAACGTGTTTTCCTTGTTCCATAAACTCTTCGGCAATTGCAACACCGGCAAAAGGTGCAATATATTGCAAAGGAGCAGGCTCATTAGCAGTAGCGGAAACAATTATTGAATAATCCATCGCGCCGTATTTTTCTAGCGTTTTTGCCAACTGCGCAACGGTCGAAGCCTTTTGACCTACTGCAACATATATACAAATAACATCTCCGCCTTTTTGGTTTAATATTGTATCAATCGCGATAGCTGTTTTACCAGTCTGTCTATCGCCAATAATCAATTCTCTCTGGCCTCTGCCGATAGGAGTAAGAGCATCTATCGCAGTCAAACCTGTCTGAAGCGGTTGATGAACCGATTTTCTTGCAACAATACCGGGAGCAACTCTTTCGATAGGACGGGTTTTATCCGTAGGAATTTCACCTTTACCGTCTATCGGACGTCCGGTCGGATTGATAATTCTTCCTATCAAAGCATCTCCGACAGGAACAGAAGCAATCCTTCCTGTTGTTTTGACCGTCATTCCTTCTTTAATATGAGTATATTCGCCCAAAATTACGACACCGACATTACCTTCTTCAAGGTTAAGTGTTATACCCAATGTGCCTTTACCATCTTCAAACTCCACAAGCTCGTTTGACATTACGTTTCTCAAACCGTAAATTCTCGCAATACCATCACCTACTTCGAGTACGGAGCCCACATTGGAAATCTCGGCTTTTGCCTCATAGTTTTTAATACTCTCTTTTAGTATTGAACTGATTTCATCAGGATTGATTACTGCCATTTTTTATCCCCTTTATCCTTTTATAATTGAATTACTTAAATCTTCTAACTTATGCCGTATACTGTTATCGATAACTGTTTCATCAATATCAAAAACCAGTCCAGCAATAATTTCGTTATTTGTTTCCCAGTTTACATCTATGTTTGCATTCAATTTTGATGCAATTTTATCTTTAATCTCATCTTTCTTTGTATCATTGAGCTCTATTGCGGAAGTTACGTTTACATGCTTTACGTTATTTAGTTTATCCAATTCTTTTGCAAACTCTTCGGCAATATAACCCGCCAAATATAATCTTTTACGCAAATTCAAAGCAAAAATGAAATTATAAACAACACTCAAAACCTTGTCCTGAAATAACTTGCAAATTATAACTTGTTTTTCTTCAGTCGATACAGACGGGTTTGTAATTACTTCAGACAATTCTGCAGAAGACTTTATTGTATCCGAAATAAAATTCAAATCCTCCAAAACCTTCTCTTTTGAGATTTCGGAATCTTCGCAAACAAGCTCCATAAGAGCTTTCGCCCAACGCTTAGAAATTAATTCACTATTTTTATCTTTTAGAGATTCCGTCATCTAGATTTCTGTCCCTTCAATTGCTTCTATACTTTCATTTATTAACCTGTCGTGCAAATCAGGATTGCGCTTAAGTTCTTCTATGATATGAGATTTGGCGACCTCAACAGATGCCAATGAAGCTCTGCGTATTATATCATTCTTTAGTGTATTCAGATTATTTTCAATTGTTTTTTGAGTACTTTCTTTTATAAGCTCAATAGAATGCTGTGTGTCCGACTCTATCCTTTTACCGACAAGGATTGCATTCTCATTAGATTGCTTTAGAATATTGTCAACTTCTTCCGACAAATGATTCATACTCTCTTCTATTGAACTGAGTTGATTTTCAGAATCTATTTTGGCATTTTCGGATTCTTTAATTGAGTTTTCAACATCGCAAACCGCTGCTTCCATTTTGGATTTGACATTCAGGCGGCATACCAAAAATATAATAATTCCGGAAAATATTATAAAATTGAACAGGTTTGTTCGAGCAATATAATCAATTATAGTATTAACCAAATCCATAGCTCCTATTTACCCCCGTCCCACAGAACAGAACTGACAAGCTCATTGTCAAACTCTTCAACTTCACTTCTGTAGCCAATAACCTTCTCGACAATATCACTTGCAAGATTTGTCATAGAAGCCTTTAGCCCGTCTTTAACTTCATCCGAAAGCTTTCTCAATTCATCTTTTGAATTTGCCAATTCGGCCTTTTCATTATCTTGTGCCGACGCTATTGCTTTTATGCGCACTTTCTTAAATCCGTCAACTGTTTCAATGTATTTAACACGGGCATCATCTTTAGCATCATTTAACTTACTTTCACGCTCAGAATTGAGCTCCTGAACTTTGTCAGTATTCTCTTTTGCATATTTGTAATTTGAATCAATAAAATTCTTGCGCTCCTCCATTATGCCTAAAATCGGAGCGTACAAAATCTTGTTCATCACAAAAACGAACACAATAAAAGTTATAATTGTTGCTAAAAAAGTTCCGTTAAATTCCATTTTCTGTTATTTACCCATGTTTTGGATTTTGTTCTATGCTCCACAGCCATTCGCTCCATTTTGCTTCGCAAAATTTATGCTCGTTAAGCTACGCACCTCTTCGAGTCAGGTTCGTTTCACTCACCGTCACTCTACACAAAATCCGCTACCCCATCATACCTGATAATTTAAGAGCGATAATCAATGCATAAATTGCGCAGGCTTCTGCCAATGCAGCACCTAATAAGAAGAAACCCATTGCTTTACCTGCAATTTCCGGCTGACGAGAGATACCTTCCATCAAACCTTTTGTTGCAATACCGATACCAAGTCCTGCACCTACTGCACCAAAACCGATTGCAATACCTGCACCTAATTGTGCTAATTCTGAAACTGTTTGTACGTTTTCCATAAATTTTCTCCTTTTTATTTTATTTAATATTCTATTTATTCTTCATTTACTGCCGTAGCAATATAAACCGTTGTTAACATAGTAAATACGAGCGCCTGAATACAAGCGACCAAAACTTCAAAGAACATAAACGGCAGCGGTAAACCCCATGCCATTAATCCGAGCATTGCACTGATAAGGATTTCTCCTGCCAAAATATTCCCAAAAAGTCGCAGAGAAAGTGTCAACGGACGTGTAACCATGTCCAAAAGCTCGACAAATAACTCGATAATTCCTTCAAAAGAAAAACCTTTAAAAAGGAAATGAGCTTTTTTCTTCATAAAACCGGCAGTTACGTAATAAACCAAAACTATTATTGCAAGTCCTGCGGTAAGATTTATATCATTTGTCGGAGATGCTATTTCTCCGTGCTGAAGTTCAATCATCCTGAGAGGAAGCTGCCCCATCAAATTTGCCGTTACAATAAACAAAAATAACGACATAATGAGAGGAAAGTGCTTTTTGCCATCTTTTCCTATCATTCCGTCTGCTATGTCCTTAAAATATCCGAGTATTTTTTCAAACACAAGCTGAAGCTTAGACGGAAATATAGATAAATTTCTCGTAGCTATAAAAGATACGACAATTAAAAACAGCATAGCTGCCCACATCGTAACCAGTGTATCCATGTTAAACGCCATAGGATGACCGGCGATAACAGTATTAACAATCCAGTGTCCTTCGCTCACTAAATAACCTCAACTCTCTTCTATGTGCTAAATTCTATCACGAAAAAAGGAGTTTTACAAGTACACCATAAGGTGTAAATAACTTGTAAAACTTCTTTTTTTTTATTCAATACTTATGCAAACAATTCTGCTAGTTCTAATAAGATTTTGCAATATTCTTCATTGTTTTCAAGGTATGCATTGAGTTCTGCGCTCGGTACTTTAAGTGCCTGATTAACATATATTTTGTGTACGTCATCAATTTCATTTAACAGAGCTAATAATGCAATTCTTTGATTAATTTCGCTTGCTGTCGGGTTTTCGGTTCCTTCATTTTTCAATGTTGTTACGGCTATCTTCCATAATGTATCGTTCTTAACTACAGTGTAGCTGTCACATTCAATACCTTCAGTTGAGAGTGTGAGTTTTATTTTGTCAATTGCTTCATTAAACAATGCCCGTCTTTCCGCTATCGTCTTGCTGTCTACAGCCTTTGCCTGTGTTTTTGGAGCAGCTTCTTTTGGCGGTTCTGCCGGTTTGACATCTTCGATCTTTGCAGGTTCTTCAACCGTAGGATATTCCATTGTGTAAGAGAATGGTGAAAGTGGAACATATTTATCTTCTTCTACGGAAATAGTTTTTCTTGCCACAGGGAAAGTAAGTATAAACGGTAACTGTGTCGGAGCTTTTTCTTCAGCGGCCTGCTCTTCTACAGATTCTTCAACAACTTCTTCTTGAACTACAGGCTCTTCAACTACTGTTTCTTGAACCACTGGTTCTTCAACGACTTCTTCTTGAACTACAGGCTGTTCAACGACTGTTTCTTGAACCACAGGTTCTTCAACAACCTCTTCCTGAACAGGCATAACTGCCGTTGTATCTACAGATTGTTCAGTCTGATCTTTTACGGTATCTGCAACCGTAACAATATCTGTTTCCGGTGTTTCCTGCGGATTATAGTTACTCACAGGATCCGGGCCAGTTCCGTATAAATAGTTATAAGCTTTGAAAGCGCCCCAAGCCAACAGACCTAAAGCACCGGCGATACCAACACCTTTAGCTACTTTCAGCCCGGCCGGCAATCCGAATTCGCCGACCTTGAGTCGTCTTGCAAACTTGAAGTTATTTTTAGCCGAATTTAATTCCTCAGCGAAAAGATCGTCTAATTTATTGCTGCCCTGCGGGTCTCTAAAAACAGCTCTAGCTGTATGTTTCAACGATTTTTTGTATTCCTTTGACGCTTCAAAGTATTTTAAGATACTTTCTTTGTATTTAGCTCGATACCCTTTAAACTCAAACATTTTCCCGCTATAGCGTTCGGATTTACTGCTGATTTTTAAATAGTCATCCATATATTCCTGAGCTATTTTGTCAAAATCTTCCACATCTCTGATTGCACCGTTATAGCTGACTTCTCTTGCTACACGGTCCCTGTAAGCCTCCCAAACAGTATACAATTCCCTTGCTTGGCTTGCTTTTGTCCCAATCGTTTCTGACTCAGCAATCATCTTTTGTGTTGCTTCAGTCAATTTGCTTACGCCATCAATCTGTCCTATCCCCATAGTCATATCTCCTATATTAAATTATCCCCTATACTTTTATTAAGTTTTTTTCATTTTAAAAATTGCCCAATTCATAAGAATTCGCTTAATATTTCTTAATATAATTTTTTATCTTTGCCCTTATTCCCCAACCGGACTCTCTTTTTCGGCAATGTTTTTAATTATTAAAACCTCCATAATTTATTTTGAGAAAGATAAAAATTTTCTCCACTCGTTTATAAAGGAGGTTAAAATGACGATTAAAAAACTTACTGTGGCAGCTGCAATTGCCGTTGGTATAGCAACATGCTCTTTTAATACAGCAAATGCTGCGTGCCCCTGCGACCAGCGTCCGATAGTTACGGGGAATGCTTGTCCACAAGAAGAATTACCTGTTGTTACAGGTGCGGCTTGTCCTTGTGAACAGCCAAAGGTTGAACCCTGCGGATGTAATGTTAAACCCAAATGTGAACCTGATCCAATTCCTTCTTGTGCACTCTGCCCGAGCACAAAAGATTTAAGCAGAGAAAACATGAAACAGGTTTATGCTTATCCGAACGGTATTTACGGCTACAACAATTATATCGGTACTCAGGCCGATTCTGTATACTCAGCGGAAGGCTTCAGCATTACAAGAGACAATTCCAAACTTAGTGCAGGTACAATGGGTACAACAGTTGCGACCGACGGCAGCATTACCGGTGCCGCTGCCGATATTCCGTGTTTGAACGATTTACAAACACGCCATGGTGTACCGATTATGAGAGACGAAAACAGAATGGACGGAGCCGGCTGCCCGATTCAAATGGGGACAGCCAACTCGATACAGGCTATCAAGAAAACTCTTGTTCCTTTTGACCTGACTCCGTTTGGCGAAATGTCAACAGGTGCGGCAGCAAATCTGCAAATGTTTCCTGATGTACCAAGCGGTTATTGGGCATCCTGTCCGATTGACAAGCTTGCCACAAACGATGTTGTCGTAGGTTATCCTGACAGAATGTTCAAGCCATCAAGAAATATTTCCCGTGCAGAATTCGCAACAATGTTAGTCAAAGGATTTGAACACGATATGTATTCTGCCGCTCCGGAAAAAATCTTTTCCGATGTTCCTACAAACCATTGGGCTAATTCGGCAATTACGGTTGCAGTACATCAGGATATGTTAAAGGGCTATCCTAACGGAACATTTATGCCAAATCACAATGTTACACGAGCAGAAGCTCTATGCGCAATTTCAAAAGGGATAAAATGCCCTCAAGTTGACAAATGTAAAGCACAGGAAATTTTATCACAGTATACCGACGGAAACACCGTTCCTGAATGGGCGCAAATACCTTTGGCGACAGCGCTTGAAAAAGGTGCATTGGACAATTCACCGAATCCGAAAACAATAGCTCCGTTCAAGGATGCGACAAGGGCCGACATAGCTTCTATGATTCAGAATATTCGTGTAAGTGCAGGCATTGATAAAAACCCTGTTACGGCAAACAACGATTGCCCAATGTGTCCTGTAGACAAAAAAGCTTACATTGAAGAAGAAGAAATTGTACAAATTCCGACACTACAATTGGAATTCAAAGACCAAGTGACAGCAAAATCTTCTCACGTAGGACAAAGATTTGCCGCAAAAACACTTGAAGACGTAACAATCAATGGCCAATTATATCCTGCAGGTTCAAATGTTCACGGTAAAGTTGTAGAAGTAATAAGACCGTCCGGTTGCCAAAAAGGTGCATTAAAACTTGCATTTACGGATATCGAAAACTGCGGCTGCAAAGCAACATTACCTAAACAAATTTTGACCGCACAAATAGACAAGTCAAAAACACCTAATATTGTTTCAAGACTTGTGACCGCACCATTCACATGGGCAGGTTCAATTGTAGGTATTGTGGGCCGTACGACCGGCGGTATGCTAACTTCTTTGGGTAATGCCGTTGAAGATGTTTCAACAGGTACGGGTATCGCACTCGGCGAAGTACTCCAAGGCCAGCTTCCTGCCGCAGGCAGAAGTGCTATGGACGTTGTTAAAGATACCGTCAAAGCACCTGTCGACTTTACAAGAACAGCGTTATCAGGTACAATGGGCTTGTTCCAAACAACCGGAGACGAAGTTGCTTACTTAGTTGATGCTAAAGGCTACAAAATCTCTGCTGTTAATCCAAGAGAACACGTTACCATCGCCTTTGGCTGCGCAGGGGAATAATATAAATAATATGTATAAAAAAAGAGTACCGTTTTTATTCGGTACTCTTTTTTATTTTAATTTATAATTATTTTCTCAAGAAATCAGGAATTTGGATTTCAGAAAAATTAGTCATTGTCGGAGCCTTTGGAGCTGCAGAGCTGTTAAACGCTCCTGAGAAAAAGTCTACGGCACTTATTGAACGGCTTTCTACCTTTTCTTCAAGCGGCATTTGAGATTTTAATTCAAAACCTGTTGCAATGACCGTAATTTGAATTTCTCCCTGAATATTATCGTCAACTACCGCACCTATGATAACTCTTGCATCATCAAGTACAGCATCATTAATTATATTTGTAGCATCCGTAACTTCGTGCAATGTCATATCAGGGCCGCCTGTGATGTTAACAATAACGCCTGATGCACCATTGATAGAAGTTTCAAGAAGTTGTGAATTGATAGCAATCTTTGCAGCCTCAATAGCTCTGCCTTCACCTGTACCACGGCCGATACCCATAAGAGCGGAACCTGATGCCTGCATAACACTCTTGACATCAGCGAAGTCAACATTGATAAGTCCCGGAATTGTGATGATATCAGAGATACCTTGAACACCTCTTAAAAGAACTTCGTCAACAACGATAAATGATTCTTGAAGAGAAACACGTCTGTCAACAACATCAAGCAACTTATCATTAGGAATAACAATAAGAGCATCAACGCATTCCCTTAATTTCTCCAAGCCTTGCTGAGCCTGATTTTGACGCCTTTTTCCTTCAAAAGAAAACGGTTTGGTAACAACACCGATTGTAAGAATTCCCAAATCCTTAGCAATCTTAGCAACAATAGGAGCAGCACCTGTACCTGTTCCGCCGCCCATACCTGCTGTTACGAATACCATATCAGCACCTTCAATAGCTTGAGTAATCTCTTGTTGAGCTTCTTCGGCAGCCTTTTCACCAACCTGAGGCTCACCACCGGCACCAAGACCGTTTGTAAGTTTTGCCCCCAACTGAATTCTGTTTTTGCAAGTTGAAGTATTCAAAATTTGCAAATCAGTATTCATCAACCAGAATTCAACACCTGTCAATCCTGACTTAATCATTCTGTTAACGGCATTTCCGCCGCCGCCGCCGACGCCGATTACTTTAATCTTCGCAGGATTAACTCCCGGTGAAGGTTGCACGTAGTCGTCTGATGACTGTACGTTATATCCGTAGCCAGACTGGGTTTCAGCCTCTTTTCTTCCAAAAATATCAGGTCCTAAATTGTCCACAATCAATCCTCTTTTTCTTTAAACTATACTAGCAATAATATAATAACATACTATTTTAAATAGAAAAAAATGTAAAGTTTTTTAGCTGAATTTTTATGGATTGTTAAGATAACTTTACATATTTGACAAAATCAAAATTAGCTTTGTTCATCATACATCTTTTTAATTCCGAGCATTGTCCAGTTTTTGTCCTTTATGCTAACCGAATGCTTCATATATTGAGAGATTAACTCTGCCTGACCACCCGTCAAAACAATAGTTTTGCAGTCGCCGAGTTCATCAATACATTGTTTCAAAAGTCCGTCAATTGCAGAGGCAGTTCCCCTTATAACACCTGATAAAATGCAGGTTTCTGTTGTATTTCCTATTGCAAATTCGGACTCTTTCGGTTCAATTTCCGGCAGCTTGGAGGTTCCTGCCGCTAAACTTTTAAGCTGCATATTTACCCCGGGCATAATTATCCCGCCGAGAAATTCTTTTTTCTCACTAAGCACATCAAATGTTACAGCAGTTCCTACATCAACAACTATTGCCGGCAGGGGATAATCCGATACTGCGGAAACATTTGCTACTCTATCCATCCCTGCACTTTCGGGATGGTCTGATTTAATTTCAATGTTTTTTGCAGAATTATGTTTCAGTATCACGGAATCTATTTCAAAAGCCTTATCACAAGCCATTTTTATTACATTATCAAGCTCATTTACAACCGAAATAATAGCGCATTCCGTTATTTCTGTTCCGAAAAAAATTCTTTCAAATTCATTCTTATAAAAATCCGAATCTTTGTCTTTTAGTGAATCTATGGAAAAAGTTTTAACAATTTCATTCCCACTAAAAACCGCCATATTTACCTTAGAATTTCCGATATTTACAGCAAGAAACATTACACTTCTCCATAATTTGCAAGAGTTTCATCTATAGTTCTTCTCATTTCCTGACAAAGATGGGATGGATTTTTCAATTTACACAACTCTCCGTATCTCATCAATCTTGATACCAATACGACATTATTTTCACCGTGATTCCTAATTGTTAAGGATTCTGGCAGGTTATTTTGAATTATTGTTTCATATTCTCGAAGGCTGTAATTTTTTGCCAAATTGCCAGTCAGCTCAAAAACTGAACTTCCTTCATTTTTCATAGGAACAAATCTATCTGTCATAATTTGAATTGCTGATACTCTTTTTACATAAATCATTCGTTCTCTGTCTTGACAAGTTACATGGAAATATAACTTTCCATTATCTTCTTCAATGTTAATAGGAGTACATTCTGATTTGGTCTTGTCTTTTAGAATCAACAAAACTTTATGCTTGCATCTAATTGCATCCTCAAATGCTTCACATATCGTATTTACATCTCCCTTTTCCGTTGTAGCCAGCTCTTTGCCGGCATACTTGCTAAGTTTTTTTAAAAAATTATTGAATTCTTTATTTGACTGGCTTGATAAAGCTTCGCCGGCTTTGTTTTTCAAATAATCCAACAAAATATTTTCTCTATCCGTAATATTCAAACAGAAAGGTATGCTTGAGACAATATACTTACCACAAACTCTGTGAATTTCTATTCCGCAGAATCTACAAGTGTTTATATATTTGCATACAACGCTATTATTAAAAATCGGCTTTTCTTCATTTTTATTGAGTTTTTCTATCAACTCTGACATAGTGTAATCACCTTGAATTAATACACGAAGGGTTTTCAAAACTTGTGTTGAAGACAAATTGATTTTTGCCGGAATGTTGTTGGCCTTATTCATATAACTTCCTCATTTCTTTAAGTTTAGAAATAACTTTATTTCTAAATTCAACCGGCTCTACTACTGTGCACTTAGCCCCGAATGACAAAATCCTTTGTATTGCCAAAAATTCATTATAATAAGTTCCTTCTACAAGACTATATTTTTCAGAGAACTCCACTACATTCTCGTCTTGGGTTAAACTTTCATTTTCAATATCTTGTATCCGAAATTTGATTGTTACTCTGCTTTTTTCATGCCCTTGCGTAGTAATACTTTTTGAAACAATTGTTTTAATACGGTTAAACAAAAGAGTTACAAAATCTTGTTTTTCAATATCATACCCATATAAATAGAGCTTATCATTGTTCAATATAAGTTTTTTTGCAACAATTTCCTTCTCTGAGAGGACAGAACTGTATGCTTTTTGATACTTTAGTATTAAAGTATATTCATTGGCACACGCAGCATCGAGCTCTTTAATAGCGCTTTTATTGTAGTGCCTTAGAGGTAAAATACCATAAAATTCTTCCTTAAGCTTAGGATCATATATGTGCTCGGATAATTTATTCAAAAAAGTATCAATTTCTAAGAGTTTTGATAATTCCAAGGTATTTTTAATTTTATTAAACAACCTTTTTAATATTTTGATATCATTTTTGTCAATAGAAACATCAAAAGGGTGCTTGGTTACCGTATATTTATATTCATTTTCAACTTTTATGCGTGATATCTCACAACCAAATGACTTAATTGTATTTAGGTCAACTCTTAAAATATCGTTGGACTGAGATTGCTCCATAATATTGTAAAGGAGAAGTTTTTCTCTTATTTCTTCAATAGAATGTGGTGCCAGTGCCAATAAACCAATAAGAATCAGGGCTCTCGCACCGGTCAACGAAATTTGATTTAAGTCAGTTTTACCGTCTAATACTAAAACCATCCCTACTCCTTATGCCAATATTATTGACATAAATTCAGCAAATATTCAATAGTCTTCGCTTGATAAAAACCATCCTGCGCACTGAATGGCAAAACATCTCCCCCGAATTCTTTTTTTACGTCAGACACAACCTTTTGAATTTTGCCCCGCGCAATGCAATCAACTTTCGTGACAATTGTAAAAATCGGCAAATTATAGCACTCAACCCACTCTCTCATCTGATAATCATTTTTTTGAATCTCGTGTCTTGCATCGATAAACTGTATCATTGATTTAATCTGTTTTCTGTTCAACAGATATTCTTCAAGATATTTTTGCCAAGCTGCCTGCGCAGATTTAGAGACTTTCGCATAACCGTACCCCGGCAAATCTGCTACCATAAAACTATCAGCAAAATTAAAAAAATTTATCAATCTGGTTTTTCCCGGAGTATTTGAAGTTTTTGCAAGCTTTTTATTATTCGCCAGTGCATTTATAAATGAAGATTTTCCCACGTTAGAGCGTCCCAAAAGAGGAAACTCGGGTAAAATCGACTCCGGACATTGGGACAACTTTTCGGCGCTTATGATAAATTTTGCATTAATATGTTCCATATCAATTTTTATTTAATTCTTTTTCTTGTTCTTTTTTGTTTGCTTTGTATGCCACAAGTGACAGTAAATTATATAATTTGTCATTATTTACAACAGTTACTTGTGTTCCATCTTTCAACAAAGAAACTTCACACGAAGGTTTGTGATTGAATAAATTATCTGTTTGAAGATTTACTATTTGAATCCAATTGTGTTTAATAACACTCAAAGGTTCACGCAGAAATATTTCAAAAGTTTTAAATATATTCATACACTTCTAACTCCAATGAAAATATTGTATAATATTTGGAGTCAAAAGTAAATTTAAAAATGAATTAAGGGCTTATTTTGAACGAGAAGGAAAAAGGATTTATTGACGGGTTTCAAACGTATTTGAGTGTAGAAAAGAATTTTTCTTCTCACACTTTGAAAGCTTACTGCTCTGATATAATCGCCTTTATGCTTTGGCTTGACGGAGATGAGTGCACAAAAGCAGATTTCAATAAACTGAGAGAATACCTGCATTTTATACAAAGATTTGATTACAAAAAAACCACTATTGCACGCAAAATAGCAGCAATAAGAACTTTTTATAAATACCTTTATCGTGAACATTTTATAGAAACAAACCCCGCTCTTTCGCTTTCCGCACCAAAAAAGCCGAAATCTTTGCCCAAATTTCTGACAGAAGAAGAAATTGAACAAATCTTGAACAATATTAAAATTGATACCCCGGCAGGGTTCAGGAACAAAGTTATCATGGAGCTTCTGTGGGCGACCGGTATGCGTGTATCAGAATTAAGCAATTTGAATTTTGGTGATTTAAACCTTGATGAAAATGAGATTAAAGTATTTGGAAAGGGGGCAAAGGAAAGGATTGTATTGATTTCCGACAGGGCAAAAAACTATTTGCTCCAATACATAAGTACCGCAAGGAAGCTTATCGCACCGGATTACAATATAGGTGAAATAAACGATAACAGTCCTCTTTTCATCAATAATACAGGATATCGACTTCAGAATCAGACCATTCGGAGTGCGATTAATGATGTTGTATCCAAAATTGAACTCCCCAAAAAAGTTACTCCGCACGTTTTCAGACACAGCTTTGCGACAAAACTTATAGAAAATGGAGCTGATTTGAGAGTTGTCCAAGAGCTTTTGGGTCATGCCGGAATATCAAATACACAGATTTACACCCACATTTCAATGAAGCATATGCAAGAAGTCTATAATTCCGCTCACCCTCACAGTTAAAATAAGAGTTCACAAAAATTTTAGACCAATTCGGCCACATCAATACATTTAAGCTGAATTGCTTTAATCACTGCTTGCACTCTGTTAGTAACACCGAATTTATCATATATTGTTTCGAGATGCGCTTTAACTGTATGTACAGATATATTTAACTTGTTACCTATTTCATTATTCTTATAGCCTTTCGCAAGGCAATACAGCACATTGTGCTCTCGTTCCGTCAAAAACATTTTACTTTCCTTTGCTACTCTATATTTGTAATGTACTTCGCTGGCAAAATTTTTACATCGGTAAAGTGGCTGTTATTTTCTATAAAAAATTTTTAATATTTTAATTTTGTAATATAATTAATTTTATACAGTATTCTTAGGAGGAGAGATGGAAAGCTTTATCAGCCTGATACAGGCAAATGCATTAGCTGTATCAGCTTCAATATTAGTTATTGCGTACTTTTTTATAGCCACAGAAAAAATACCGAAAGTGACGGTTGCTCTTGTAGGTGCATCTTTAACGCTTTTGCTGGGACTTTTGGGACAAAATGCCAAAGTTGACGGAGGATTAAACCCTCACTATTTTATAAACTATGTGGATTTTAACGTCATATTTTTGCTTGTCTCAATGATGATAATAGTTAGTATTGCAACCCGAAGCGGAATGTTCAACTGGATTGCTAACGAAATGATGATTAAAACAAAAGGACACCCCAAAACGAGCCTGTTTCTGCTCGCCTTGTTTACGGCAGTAGCTTCGGCATTTCTTGATAATGTTACGACGGTTATCCTTGTTATGCCTGTAACTTTTGCAATAACAAAAGAGCTGGATTTGAATCCTGTACCATATCTTATTACGGAAATACTTGCATCAAATATTGGCGGAACCGCCACTTTAATAGGTGACCCGCCGAATATCATTATAGGTTGTGCTGCAGGACTTACTTTTATGGACTTTATAAATGAGCTGACAGGTATTGTCTTAGTAATCCTTCTTGTAGTTATTGCGATTATGGTACTCTGGTTCAAAAAACAGCTCAAAACCACTCCCGAGAAGATGGCAAGAATCGCACAAATGGATAATTCACACACAATTAAGAATAAAAACCTGATGTGGCGTTCCATATTAGTACTAACTCTTGTAATCGCCGGATTTGTAACTCATGATATTACGCATATTCAAACCTGTGTCTGCGCAATGGCAGGTGCAAGTGTTTTACTCCTCTTTGAAAAACCTTCGGATATTCTTAATGACGTTGAATGGAGTACAATATTTTTCTTTATCGGCTTGTTTATTATAATTGGCGGTTTTGAAAAAGCAGGCGGCATTGAATTAATGGCAAAATGGCTCTTGGATATTACTCACGGTTCACAATCTTTGGCTTCGATGGTTATATTGTGGGCATCAGGTATTCTGTCAGGAATTATTGACAATATTCCGTATACCGCAACAATGGCGCCTATGATACACGAAATTGCACTTAAGCAGGGTGCGGAATTTGCAGCACCGATGTGGTGGTGCTTGTCGCTTGGGGCATGCTTGGGCGGAAATATGACAATAATAGGTGCTGCCGCAAATGTTATCGTATCTGAAACCGCGGCCGCTAACGAACACCCGATAAAATTTATGACATTCCTAAAATACGGTGTTGTTGCAACATTTATATCATTGGCTATAAGTACCGTGTATATATGGTTTCGATTTCTGGCTGTTTAACAATGTCCTGTCAGGTTAAAACATCTCCCCATGAAAATCACTTCCGCCGGTTTGAATTAATTCTGGGTATTTATCCGCAATTTTCTTAACGGTTTTGGCGGAATGAAATTTTACTACACTTCTGAATCTGTCATAGGGGTAATAAACTTCCACCCCATCAAGCCCTATTTTCATAAGGTTTTTAATCAGCCTTTCAAGGCTAAAAGCCCAACAACACGCAGGATGGGCAAGAACAGCGATACCGCCTGCTTTATGGATAGCACTTATTAACTTTTTTACATTTCTGAATGTCAGCAGACGAGTAAGAGCGTGGTCTGTTCCGCATTTGCCCTTAGCCAAAAACGCTTGTAAATCATCGTTTTCTATATCAATACCGTATGCAAGAAGATGAATAAACACATACCCAAGCCAACAATCAAATTCAACACCCGTCACTAAAATATCGTCCTTGATTTGTTTATGAACTTCTACAGTGTTGTGGTCGGTTATGGAAATAAGCTCGCAGCCCATTTCTTTCGCAGCTTTCAGAATTTGTTCGGCATTTCCTTCGCCATCAGAAAGGTTTGTATGAATATGCAAATCAATTTTTTTGTTTGCATAATCCTCTCTCGTATATTTTCTAAGTTTTTCTGCTAAATTATCCATATTTATTATAGAATTATTGTATGACAAAAAAGAAAAAAACACCGCTTGGAATTTTTACGGAAGCTGTCGGGCTTTATTTTTCAAATTTTAAACAGTTTGTAAAATACATGTCTTTCCCTGTTTTGGGGCAAATTCTGGGGCTTGTTATAACTTTTGCGTGTGCGTTTGCCTATTCAAAAAGCCTCCCATACCTTGTTGAAAAATATCCTGCTTTTAACAATTTTAATACTCTTGTCTTTGTTTCCGTAATCGTGGCAATTCCGGGGATGATATTGTTTATTAAAGCATTTTGGGAATATCTTGTTGCCTACGGTGCGGTAAATTCAATGCTTGAAAATATGCTTAAATCAGGGAAGGTTTATGATTTCAGGGCACATACAGAGCTTATAAAAAGAAGAACCCCGTCTTTTGTTGCATTGTGGCTTATTCTTGGGATTTTTTCACTCCTTGCATCCTGTCCTTTGCTTTGGATAATTGCAGGAGTTGTAGCGGTATATATGGCCTTGACTTTTCAGGCATTCACTTATGAGCCGGAATTGTCGCCTGTTGGCTGTATAAAAAAGAGCTTTAGCCTTATTAAAGGACATTTTGCCTCAACATTTTTGCTGATGCTCCTTTCAGGCTTGCTCTGCTGGATATTTATACCCCAAATCTTCGGCTATATTTCTGAAACTACTGGGATAAATAAGTTTTTATCAAATGCTGTTATTCCGTTTTTGGAGACTTTGCCTTTGAACGAATTGAACTCAGCGTTGTCAAAATTCGGAATACCGGAATTAAAAAATGAATATTTGGCTATGCTTGTTGTAACAACATCAATATCACAGATATTTATACAGTACACTTTACCCCTGCGCTCTATTCTGTGCGGCTTGTGGTACAAAGATCTGAACGGTTCTCTGCCTGCTAAGACCGAAAAGAAAAAGTCCTCCAAAAAACGTCCCAGCGAAAAACTGATGGAAGAATCTCACAAAAAACTTGATAAAAATATTTTGCGCAGAGCGATGGAAAAGGAAGGGTAAATGGGCGTATATTTTATCAGTGTCCCATGATTTGTAATAAATACAAATAAAAAAGAGAGCGATTGTTTCACTCTCTGTGGTTTTGATAAGTAGAAGTTTATTATAAATAGGAGAAAATTATTACATTAATGATTTCATATCAGCTAAATCAAGAGCGAGTTTTTCACTGCCGAGTTCTGCTTTAGCTGTTTCAACGAAGCTGACAAATCTGGCCATTTCGTCTGCAATTCTGTCTTTGGTTGCAGCATCCAGCTCAACCATTTTGAATTCTGATTTAACAGGCAACGGGTTATTTGCGGATAATAATTTCATAACTTCATCCGGATTTACATTCTTGGTTTCAGGTTGTACAACAAGAGCCTGTGGTTCTTCAGGTACTTCACCTTTTCTTTGAGGTACATAACCGCCTACACCATAGCTGTTACCGCCAAAAATTCTTCCGATACCGTCTGTCATTTTCAATACTCCTTTTTCAATTTTTTCCTTTTGTGCCATGTATAACGGCATATTTTTTGAAAACTTTAGGGTTTTTGGATAAATATTTACAATTCTTTACAAAACTACTCTCAAATGCTGACATAAATTAAAACAATACACCCGAATGTATTTTTTTGCGTATAACACATTTTATACTTTTAATAACAAGATTTTTAATTAATTTTTATTTTGTACATTTCTTTCTCTTTAATTGCGATGTAAAGAGAAAGAAATGTACCCAAAGAAAGAGAAAACACGCAGTAGTTTTCTACATCCTCACTTTGTTCGGCTGTGGTTTAACTTTCGGCTTTGCCGAATCTTTACTGCTCACTATTGTCACTTTGTGACACGCTCGCTACTTTTCCCCTCACCCTTCCCTCTCCCCTTGGGCGAGGGTTTAAACTATTTATTCTCTCCGAGCATAACGGAGCGAATAATCAATGTAGGTGAGACAACGTCAGGGCGGATTTTGTCTGAACGTAGTGAGTTAATCCGCCTTAAGTCGAACCGTACAATTGATTAATGAGCGCAGTTCAGCTCGGCAGTTTCTTTGCGGAACTTTCTTTGATGACAAAGAAAGTTCCTATAAAAATCATAAAACTTATTAATAAAAATGTATCTGACAATGCAAACGTAAGGACTTGCAAAAATATGTTTACCAAATACAATATTATTGGTCGAAGTATAATGTTCAAGTTTGGAATCTTGAAAGAAAGAAGGTTAAAATGAAAAGCGAAATACATCCGGAATATAAAAAAACCGTTATTAAATGTGTTTGCGGTAACGAAATTGAAACAGGCTCTGTAGCAGATGATATTACAGTTGAAATTTGTTCAAACTGCCATCCGTTCTTCACAGGCCAACAGAAAATTCTTGACTCAGAAGGTCGTGTTGAAAGATTTAACAAACGTTACGGCGCAAAGAAGTAATCAAAAATCAGTTTATAAAGAAGGCGGATTTTTAAAAATCCGCCTTTTTTGTTTGGCATTTCAACTTTTCTTTGTTTATTTTTCTTGACTTACCGAAAAAAAACATTAAACCCATGCCGGACTCCCTTAATCGGATGATTTTACAAAAAAATATTAAAGATATGCACAAAATCGGTCGATTACCATGGGAGAAATGAGGTAAAAAATATGCAAATAAACGGCGGTGTAAGTTTCTGCGAACACGGAATGAGAGCTTCAATACGGGCGATGCACGTTCAGAGCGAAATTTTGGGTATGATAAACGAAAACGTTGCAGGGTTCGACAAAATCGGATTCCAAAGGCGTGAACCCATTGTTTCCTCTTTTACGGAATACATAGGTATTCACGGATTATCGAAAACGATAGACGATCAGCCCGGACGTATTATGGTTTCAAAAAATCCGCTTGATATTGCAATGGCCAATAAAGGATATTTTCAGGTTCAAACTCCCGAAGGTGTCAGATTGACAAGAGACGGCAGATTCAGAGTTGACAAAGACGGTTATCTTTTAGACTTGGAAGACAACAACGTATTGTCCGATGCCGGAGTAGCAATAAAATTACCGGTAGTTCCGGCCAACGCATCGGAAGTTGTTATTAACAGAAAAGGTGAAATCAGCGTCTTTGACCAAGCTTCAGGTCAGCTGCTCAAAGCCGATAACCTTGGGATTGTAGATTCGAACGGAATGGCTGTTCTCAATCCCGACGTTAAACAAGGATATAATGAACACTCCAATGTTCTTATCCAAAACGAGTTTCTTGCAATCAAGCCGGTTGTCAGAAATTTTGAAGCAAACAGACAGATATTTATGATGGAGAGTAACAATCTTCAAAAAGTAATCCAGCAATTGGGTTCATCATCATAGGAGAATTGATTTATGTATAACATGCAGGCAGTAGTAAGAAAAAGTATAAATAATGCGACAATGCAGTTTGAAAGATTGGGTTATATTGCAAACAATATGGCAAACTACAACACTGTTGCATATAAAACCAGCCGATTTGAGCAAATTCTCAGAGAGGACGGTTATATTGACGGTGCAATAAGGACGAATGCACTTCAGGGTGATATAAGAATAAGCAAAAACCCTTATGACGTAGCCATCAACGGCGAAGGCTATATCCCTGTAGTATCACCGGACGGAGAAGTTCAATACACAAGAGATGGCTCCTTCAAAAAAGGCGCAAACGGATACCTTCTGACCATAGATGATTGGATGGTCGGTGACGGAATAAAAATTCCGCCAAATTCTTACAAGATAGAGATTAAGCCGAACGGAGATGTAATGAATTATGACAATGCCGGCTCATTACCCGAAAAAATAGGAACGATTCCGATTGTACAATTTGATTCACCGGAGTCATTGGAGCAGGGCATAAATAACAAGATGGTGGTTACTGCGGATTCAGGCGAACCGAGAATTGTCAAAAACGAACAAAATATCCGCCAGTATGCGACAGAAGTTTCCAATACCAATGTTTATGACGAGCTCAACGACCTTATGAGATTAAATACTTCTATGATTGCGAGTTTGAATCTTATGAAGGTTGCTGACGATATGTATAACAAATCAATTAACTTAAATCAATAAGGATAACATAATATGACATTCACAAGTTTAGATTCAATGGGTAAAACATCATTAATGATGGATTTGATATCACAAAGACAAAGAGCTTTAGGTTCAAATGTTGCGAACGTTGATACTCCGGGGTACGTAAGACGGGATATAGATTTTTCGCAATATCTGGGTACGATGAACAGTCCGATTGAAACAAAACTTTCAACTGCGCTTGGTCCGTCCGGGGTGATTGAAGACAGGCGTGAAAAAGAAATAGATATTGCGGAAGAGCTTGCAGAGATGCAAAAAAACTCCTTGATGTACACAATGGCTACAAGAAGAATGTCAAATATAATTACACAAATGAAAACAGTTCTGAATGTCGGGAAATAATAACTAAAAGAAGGTGATAAAATGAGTATTTTAGAATCAATAAACATAGGTTCAAATGCCTTAAAGGCGCACGGTTTAAGGTTAGATATACATGCAAAAAACATTGCAAATATCGATACCCCAAATTATGTGAGAAGAATACCGGTTTTGAATGCTTCGGAAGATATTTCATTTCACGGCCTGATGAACACGATGAAAAATGATGTGTTTGGGACAGGGACATTACCATATTTGCAGGGCGGAGTAGTGTTTAACGGATGCGTAGAGGACCCGACGGTCGGAGAGAGAATTTATTCACCGGGACACCCTGATGCAGACGAAAACGGATATATTCGTTCGTCAAACGTAAATGCTATGGTCGATATGGCTGATGCCATAATGGCACAAAGAGCTTATGAAGCCAACCTTGCACTTATAAACATTTCCCGTTCAATGGCCTCAAGAGCGACAGAAATCGGAAGATAGAGATTCTTGTGAATTGTGAACTCACTAATCACTATTCACTAATTAACGACTTATACATTTCGAGATACTTCTTAGCGCTTTCTTTCCAGCTAAAGTCAGCTTGCATTGCGCTTTTTCGCATTGCATTCATAGTATAAGTATCTTTGTATACACCCAATGCCGTATAAATAGCGTCTTTCATAGCGTTTCCGTCGTAACCCCAGAACTTGAATCCGTTCGAGTTGCCGAGAGGATAACCGGTAACGGTGTTTTCCAAACCGCCGGTAGCTCTGACAATCGGCAGAGAGCCGTATCTCATTGCAATAAGCTGAGAAAGTCCGCAAGGTTCAAATCTCGAAGGCATAAGGAAGAAATCCGAGCCCGCATAGATTTGGTTAGCCAAATCCGCTCTATATCCTACATATGTGCGGATATTATTTGTGTTATTGGAAAGCCAAATAAACAGGTTTTCATAATCCTTATCACCTGAACCAAGGAAAATGAAATCGGCATCCATATTGCGCAAGTCATTCTCGGCAGCTCTGATTAAATCAATACCCTTTTGTTCAACAAGCCTTGAAATCAAGCCTATCAAAGGTCTTTTGGGATTATATTCCAGCCCAAACTCCTTCAGAATCGCCTTTTTGTTTTCTTCTTTTTGGGTAAATGATTTTTTTAGATTCAGATCGCTAACAGAGTAGTTTTTGAACAAAAATTTATCTGTTTTCGGATTAAATACATCATAGTCAATACCGTTAACAATACCGATGAGTTTATTTGTATGTCCTCTGAGAGTGTAATCCATACCTTCGCCAAACTCGCTTCCCAAAATTTCTTCAGCATATTTCGGAGAAACAGCAACGACTTTATCTGCGTAATTTATTGCGCCCTTCATCCAATTTACACGTCCGTAGTGTTCACAACCCCATTCGTTATAGACTATATCTTTTCTCATATTCGCAAAATCAAGGATATCTTCGTACCAAACTCCCTGATATGCGAGGTTATGGATTTCAAACACATTTTTTGTATTCTTCCAAAAATCATCAAACTTGTAATTTGCTTTGATATACAAAGGAATCATTGCCGTGTGCCAATCATTGGAATGAATAATATCAGCCCTAAAATTCAGCGCTTTTGCATATTCCAAAGTGGCGAGAGAGAACGCTATATAGCGCTCATGCTCATATCTTGTGTCCATCCATTTTGGGTAAACCTCTTGAAAACAGGAGAAATACCAGTCATTTTGGACAAAGAAAACATTAATATTTGTAGACGGCAATTTTGTCGTAAACAATTTAAACTTGTGCTGAATATTGCCGAAGCCTATCCACATTTCGGAATTTTCAAGCTCTTTAATACCCCATTTTTTCTTATCAATACAACCGTGAAGCGGAGTAAAAATAGCGATTTCCGCATCTTTTTCCAAAATTTTGGGTAAACTTCCGACCACATCAGACAAACCGCCTGCTTTGGAAAAAGGGGCAACTTCTGCTGAGGCAAACAGAATCTTCATCTTTTTTTTCATAATACTCTCTCTAAATTTGTTGATTTGTGTATCTGAATTATATGTCCTTACGAAAAAAAAATCAATGTTTTGTAAAGATTAGTTTCACGATTTTGCAACAAGTTGAGAACTTTGAATCGTGTGCAAGCCGGAATTAACAATATCAACCGGTTTTGTCATACCGTAAACATTACTTATAGAACCTTGAGAATTTTTATCCGGCAATTCGTAACACTTTATGCATCGAGCTTCGTAAGACTCATCACCGCCAATCATAATCAGGGGCGAGCTCTTGTCGGCAGGCTCTCCGTCTATCAAACGCTGTGTTCTTGTTGCTTCTTCGCATCGGCATTTCATACATATTGCGTGAAGCTTGTCCACTTTTGTTGCGATACACATCAGGGCAGGCATCTCGCCAAAAGGTTCGGATTTGAAATCCAGCTCAAGCCCGGAACCGATTACGGCTTTTCCTTCATTCATCAGAACAGTTATAACCTTTGTTATATCTTTATCAAAAAACTGTAGTTCATCAATTGCAATAACTTCATCTTCGGGTTTTACGTAATGCAGAATATCAATCGAGTTTTTTATTTTTATAGCGTCGGACGTCAAGCCGTTTCTTGATTTTATGAAATCTCCCTGCTCCCTCGTATCAATAGCGGGCGAAAAAACTTTGATATGCTTTTTTGCGATTTCGCATCTTCTTATTCTTCTTAAAAGTTCTTCCGTCTTACCGCAGCTCATCGGCCCAGTTATCAGCTCGAAACTATATCCGTTCATACTCCTCAATCCCCAATCATGTGATTACTCACATAGCCATTTTAATAGAAGCAAAGAGCATTTGCAAACCCTATTTGTAACAATTTGCTTAATAATCATGAAAAAATAGCAATATAATTTTATTTCACAACTTCCAAAACGGGATAGTCATTAAGATAAGGTAAATGCTCTTCGGTTATTAGTTCACCCGGAAGCAAAATCGAAATCCCCGGAGGACATTCCGCAATAACTTCAGCAGAGATTCTGCCGATTGCCTGCTCCTTGGAAACGGTTTCTTTGTCAGCATAATACGCATCTCTGAGGCTCATAACAATTTTGGGCTCTATCATCGGCATATGTTTGCGGTTTTCCAAATAATAAATATCCTTGTGATTCGCAGAGGCTATTTTTTCAAGTGCATCCGCAAGATATACAAAATCAGAGTGTTTGTTGCCAAGGTTGCACAAAATCAGAACTCCGATATCCGAAGCCGATTCGACTTCTATACCGAAATCTATTTCCAAAATTGATTCCAGTCTTTTGCCCGAAAGTCCGTCAATCTTAATAAATACTTTTGTAACGTCAGTCATATAGCCGAAAGATGTCTTTAATTGATGCAAATTCGGGATATTATCAAGACGGGAGCGAAGATATTTGGCATTTTTTACCGCTCTGTCAATCAATTTTTGGCCTGATTTTGAGTCCAAAACGGCTCTTGCAGAATCCAAACTTGCCAAAAGCATTAGTGAAGGGCTTGTTGTATGCAGAAGCTTCAATGCTTTTTCGACAGTATCAGGATTAATCATCGAGTTTTTTGAGATATGGAGCATAGAACTCTGACTCATACTTCCGCCTGTTTTATGCAGAGAATGAACCACAACATCCGCACCGAGCTTCAGTGCTGTCTGAGGTAAATGAGAATTGAAGTTCCAAAGACAACCGTGAGCTTCATCCACGACAAGCGGTACATTATATTTTTTGCAGACTTCGCTTATGGATTTGATATCGGATACAACACCTTCGTAGGTCGGATTTGTAATCCAAACGAGCCCGACATTGTCGTTTTCCTTCAAAGCTTGTTCAATCTTGACAGCCTCTATACTTCCCCAAATTGACCAATCCTCAATTTTGGAAGGACAAACCCAAACAGGCTCAGCCCCTGAAATCATCAATCCAGTCAGAGCCGAACGGTGGCAGTTTCTGTTTATGATAACTTTTTGGCCTTTTTTAGTAAGTGCCATACCTATTGCAAGGTTTCCTGCTGTCGAGCCGTTGAGCAGGAAGAAGGTCTTTTTTGCGCCAAAAGCTTGTGCTGCAAGCTCTTGCGCTTCCGCAATCGGGCCTGTCGCAGGATGAAGAGTTCCTAAGTTGTCAAATTCATCAGTCGTATCTATATTCAAGGCTTTTTCACCAATAAGTTTCTTGAATTCGCTATATACTGCCCTTCCTTTTGTATGTCCCGGAATATGGAATTGATAAGTAGGGTTTTCACAAGCATTTTTCAAAGCCTCTACTATCGGGGCTTTTACCTTTTGCTGTTCCTGTATATTTTGTATATCTTTAAGATTTTTTTCCAATTTATTTAGATTCCTGCTAACTGCTAACCTGTTAACTGATTGAACACCTTCATCCGGTCTCCGACCATCTTCTCACATCTGGAACGAAGGGTTGATGTTCACTTGTCAACTTATTGAACATAATACCTGAAAATATTTTTTTTTGCCAGCAAAAAATATTTTTACGTGTTTTAATATAATGTGTAACAGGAAAGGAATAACACATGGTAACAAGAGTAATAGGATTTGGAGACAGACTTGTAAACATATTTACAAAATACGGAAGAAACAGAAATCATTTGTTTAAAGAATTGAAAAGCAACGGAATAAATCATATCAGAGAAAGAAAACTCCCCGACAATTCAAGAGTTATACTCGGGTATAAAAATGAGTCCTCTAAAAAAGCAGACTATGCATTTATGGTCAAGCCCGATTTGACATTGGAACAAAAAACCGTAAGCAGCAGCTATATTCTTAACGGGTTGGGAGATACAAACCTTTATATAAGCAAGGTTTGGGCTGACAACACAGGGGAAAAAGTCAAAGAGGAATTCAGGAACTTAAAATACAGAAACAACCGTATTGTCGGCAAAACAAAAAGTACGTTAAACAATGAATATTCAACCGTGCATGCAGAAGGCGAAGGTATTGGCCGATTATCTGCCATAACAAACGACATAAAAAAACTGTATAAAAGAGAAGCTGTCAGAAATTCTGACAAATACCAGATGATTCAATACAAAGACGGCTCAAGACTCTACGAAAAAAGAATCGGAGATGTGGAATATACCTTTAGCACAAAAGCCTAAAACCACTATTTACCGAAACATCGTCAAGCTTCAGACTAAAAATTCAATCAAACAGCCTGCAACAACGCTTATTACAAAGAGTATTCCGATGACTTTTGCGGAATCCTTAATATCATTGTTCTTAAGCAGTACCAAAAGCCCTAATCCGGCATTGGATAAAAGCCCGCTCATTGCGGCACCGAAGGTTATCGTTCCTTTGATAAGCATCATTGTTATTGCAATAGATATTGCGCAATTAGGTATCAAACCTATAATAGTGGCGACAATACATTGAATGAAGCTGTGCATTCCGTTTGATAAAAATTCCGTTATCGGAAAATGTTCAAGCAGATAGTTCAAAACCAATGTTATGATAAGTATAAAAGACAAAATATTGACAGTATGCTGAATCGGATGAAGTAAAAGTTCTATCTTATTTACCCCCTCGGGTTTGTGGTTGCAGCAGCCTTCATCATGCACATGTTCGTGTGCTTCTTCCAAAACTTCTTCAACAGAATCTTCTTTGTTTATAATATCCGGATTATTAAAATGCCCTGCCAGAATATCAATCAAGTATCCGCCTGCTATTGCGATTAAGAGTTTCAAGCCGACAATAGGAATTACAAGGTGTGCTTTTTCGGGATGGGCAAGCAATATAGGGATCGTTTCATCTGATGTTCCCAAATATACCGCAATCAAACATCCTCTCGTAATCATTCTTCTGGAATACAAACTGCTTGCAATAACCGAAAATCCGCACTGAGGAAATATTGATGCCAATGCACCCACCGCCACACTGCGCTTTCTGGCTTTTTTTATACACGAATCCATTTTGTCCGAAAAGTAGAATTCCAAAAGCTCTATCACAACGAATATAAAGAATAAAAACGGTAAAAGGTGTAAACTGTCTATAATTGCGTCAGCTATCCATTCTTCGAGGGGTAATTTTTCAATCAAACCGTCAAGCGGAGCAAAAATCATTTCGTTTAAGTCGTTTAGTTTTTCCAAAATTGATATAAGCATTCTTCTCTCCTAATTAATTTCGATTATATCAAAGGCTTTATACCAGTTCAATCAACCAATAATAGGAATAGTTTAAAACTTATAAATTCAGCTCTTTATTCAGCTTGTCCGTAAGTTTGTTGTAATCTTTACTCACCGGTGTGCTTTGAGATTTTTCTATCACTTCCAAAAATACTTTTTCGTTGTGTTTATTATTATTCAAAAGCTTTACACTGTCCTTTCTTGCAGGAACAATTAACCCTGTTTCGGCAAAATATTTTGAAGTTTTTTCACCTGCCATAAATTGGACAAATTTCATTGCGGAATCCTTATTTTTTGAATTTTTAGCAACCGCCCAGCCTGAAGTATCAGCATATTGCGGAGAATATCCATAAGGGAAATTAATCACTGCCCAATTAAACTTGGCCGTTTCTGAAATCTTCGGATACATCCAACGTCCTGAAAGATAAAACACAATTTTGCCGTCAAGAAACATTTGCGCAAGAGTGGAGCTTCCTACCTGACTCTTTTCGGGCGCATAATGATATTTTGTTTTTAAATCCTTATAGAAGTTCAAAGCTTTTTGGCTGTTCTCGGAATCGATTATTAAATCAAGGCTTTTGTCCAAAACTCCGCCGCCAAAGTATGCCAAATACGGCATCATTGAATAAAGAGTATCCTCGTAGCTTACGCAGAAGTTTGTACCGCTTGAAAGTGACGGACATTTGCCAAGCAAATCCTCCAATTTCCAATTCTTATCCGGTAAATCCGTTTTATCTATATTGACATACAAAACCAGATTTGATACATCTCTCGGAACTCCGAGTAATTTGCCGTTATAACTCAAGCCCTGAATTGCCGCAGGATAAAACTCGTCCACATTTGCTATATTGCGCAAATCTTCGAGATGGTCAGCATATATAGGTAAATACAAGTTATTTAGGAAAAGCACATCGGGCGGAGTATTGGAAGCAAACATGAGATGAATTTTTTGAAAATAATTTTGCGGAATATGAATAAAATTAACCTTAATCTCGGGATTTTCTTTTTCAAATTCCGATATAACTTCTTTAATAATTCCGACTTCCGTTACAGAGCCCCATGATGCAAATGAAATTTCGATTTTTGGCTCAATTCGTGAACAAGAGCACAGAAACAATGGGATAAGCAAAATAATTAAAATGTTTTTTAGCATAAATCCATCACGTATCTTACTTGATTATCATTTATATCAACGATAAATTTGTTTAAGCCGATTTTGATTATATATTTCTGTGTTCCGTCATCAAGTCTTTCATTCAGTCTTGCAAATATTTTTTCGCTGTTCAAAGAATCGTATTTTTTGATAATTTTGAGCTCGGAACCACTGTATGCAATAACCGCGTATCCCTTATCGGATTTTGCCAAGTAACATCCTATATCATCCTTTATTACGGAAGAACTCAATACGTCATAAGAAACTCCGTCCAAGACACATTTCATAATCGGCTGAGCGGGAGTTTCTTTTGATTTGGTTATTTCTTTTTTCAGAACAGTCTTTTTGATAGGACGTGTTTTTATATTACGTGCTCTTTCTTCGCTTCCGGTCATCAGCTTTTCGAGCATATTATTCAAGTCCTCCGACTTTTTGTTGTTATTTCTTCTTACATAATTATTTGCCCTGTTCAAATTCTGAGGGATAAATTCCTCATTTTTCGGTTCTTTTTCAGCATCCTGTTCGTCGGCAGAAGCTGCGGTATTATTAACTGCCTTGTCCTCCGACGATTTTTCGGCACTTATATTGCTTTGGCCTAAGGACTGTTCCTCATCCGCCTTCAATTTGTCGGCATCAAAATCAATGTAGTTTTGACTGTATAAAGCCTCAAAATCATCATATTCAGGACCTTCATACACCTTTTCGTTATCCTCGTCCTGCGCCACCTCAAAATTGGTAAACTGGCTGAATTCTTTTTGTATATCTACCGCAGAAACCTGTTCGCCGCCCTCATCCGTATCATCATCAATATTATTTATGATTTCAAATTTTCTTGTTCCATCGTCGAACGGCTTGAATTGAACATTCATAATCCTGCTAAGAAGTTCATTTTCATCCGGTACATATTCTTCTATCGGAGCATCCTCGTACTTTTCAGGATTTTCCATAACATCTTTTAGGTCAGGCAGCCCTGATATACTGAGCTTTTGTACCGAATCACTATATGAAGAATCCACTGTTTCATATGCTGCAGACGGTTTTGAAATGTATCCTTTGTTTTTCTTAACCTCTTTTGCCAAATCAGGTAATTCCGTACTCAAAGACAACTTGTCTACCTCATATCCTTCTTTGTAGTATACAACCTGCGGCTTGACCTCGGGCTCAATCGGACGATTTCCCTGCTTCTTCAGCGCATCAGAAAGATTAGGAAGTAATTCTTTTACTTTCAGTGTAACTATTTGCGGAGGTACTTTTTGCTGCGGATTTGAACTTAAGATTTCTTTTTCCATTCTTTCGGTACGTTTAGAATTTGTCCTCAAATCATAAATAAAATCTCTATCCAATTCTACGGAAATAAGTTTTCTCAGAATGCGCACATCTTCTTCATTAAATGTAATATTCTGTGATATTGTATATTCGGTTACAAATTTCTCAATAAGTTTATCCTTAGAAGGTTTCTTCTTTTCAACCACAGTCGGTTTTACATAAGTTTCTACGTTTCTGAGCAAATCGTCACTGACCTCGGATTGTAACAGATTTCTGAAACATATTATGTCATCTCGTGAGAAAGCTATATTGGCCGATTCCAACACTCTTTGATACAATTTTTCATCATATCCGTCTTGATTTCCTTCTCTCGAATTTTCAAGGTTTTCTATCATCTCGCTGTCATCAAAGGTGAATCCGCTCAAAAAATCATCCAAAGCATCTGATAATACTTGCTCGGTTTTATTTTTATCAATCTCCTGCTTTTCTTTAAATAAAGTATCCAAATCCACAACGTTCGTTTCGACCTCGGGCTCGTTTTCAAGATTAGCGTTTCCTTCCGAATACGAATTTACCTTAAAAGGTACAGATTGAGAACGATAGGTGGCATCCAATTTGTTGATAGCGCTGCTTATTCTGTGACGTCTTTTTTGAGGCTGCTTCTTTTCCTCCGGATCATCAGATATATCAATCTGCAATTTTTCGCCCAAAACATTTGTCAATTTATCCTGAGCTCTGAGGTACAAATATGCACTCGTAAGCAAAATAGCAATTACCAATAACCCCAAAAGATATTTTTGATTTGAAGAATCGCTAAAATCGACCTCAGTATTATCTTCAATTTGGTCGGCTTGCTCTGTTTCTTCAACATTCTGTTCTGTTGGGACGGTTGCAGACTCTGTCTGCTTAACTTCTCTTGCGGAAGTATTCTCCTCTTCCTGCCTTCTGCTCCTGCTGCTTGTGTTATCCCGATTGTTGTAAGAATCTGAGTCCCTATTTCTTTTGACAGCATTCGGTCTGCTCGTTTCTCTCATTTCACGAGCATTATCTTCTACGGACTGAACCGGTTCGGCTGCAGGACTTCCATCTCCGGCAGACGGTGGTAAATATACAGCAGAGCTTGCATTAAGGTTAATTACTCCGGTGGTTTTAATCAGTATTTTTGTATAACCTTTAGCGCCGTTTGCATATGGCATTTTTCTAATTTCTACGGATTGTATGCAATTTCCTGCACTGCTCAAATCAGGCGTAGGGGCTTGATTATCAATTTCGGGCAGCATTATTACAAATGTATTTGCATCTTTTCTCATAGGAGAAATATTTCCGTCATAAGGTGTTTTTGTATTCAAAACGAGGCTTATTTCATTACTGCTGACAGGTTTAAATTCCAAGTTCATCAGGCAATTTTTGTAATTGTCGGCAGCAAAAGACCCTGTTACCGAAACGGTAGCGGCCAAAGTCAGAATTAATGCTCGCTTCTTAAAATCCACCATACCCAGTATTTTAGCATAATATTAAAAAATAATACATCAGTTTACAATACGATATTTTACATATCGGTAACGACAATTCGTTTATCAGTAGATATTTTTTCAACGTTTAAAACTGTATACAAACAAGAATCACTTATAAACTGGCATTCGTAATAACTATCAGGATTTGTTTCTTGCAATGTTTCATGAAACTCAAATAATTCATTTATTCTATCAGCAAGAAGTGCTAATTGCATATCGTTATTCTTTATTATAACCACGGGCTTTTTATCATTAATTTCATTTTCCGGCAAACCAAGGAATTTTTTAAGATTAATCACCGTAATATAATCGCCCCTTAAGTTCATTATTCCTTCAATAAAATCAGGTGTTCCGGGGACATTTGTAATACTCACATCTTTTAAAATCTCCTTGACATAATCCAACGAGATGCAATAAAAATCACTGTTCAAATTTATGGATATATATTTATTTTCAACCTGACCAGCGCCTGATGACAATCGCACTGCAGCTTTGTCGGTAATGTCCTGTGCACGTTTATTCATCAAAGCCTTGGATTGCTCATCCTGCGGAAACAATGCCGGAATATCATACTCTTTTATCTCTAAATCATGTGCTTTTAATAGCTGCTCCAAAGAATAAATATTAACTATAAATACCGTCTCCTGACCGCTCCTATACAAAGATTCAATAACCATATGGTTATCAACAAACGGGATTTGGTCAACCAAGGAGGTGTCAAAAGGCAAAATGCCTTCTATTTTGTCAGTGATTATACCGAAAATTACTTCATCCGTTTTTACAATCAAAAGTTCGTTATTTGCGCTGTACGGAGTAACTTCAATATTCAGATAAAACCTTATATCCACAACATTTATAACAAAATTGTTGTATTTTAAAAGTCCTACAATATTATTCGGAAGCTTTTGCGGATAATCTAGAGTGGGCAGTTTCATTATTTCAAGCACGTTTTCGGTGTTTACGGCATATTTGTTGTCCCCAACCATAAAATACAGATGGTTGTTCTTCTTTTGCTCGATGTAGTTATTGTTCATGCAAAACCACCCTATTTCTGCCGCCGGCCTTAGCTTTATACAAGGCTTCATCCGCGGATTTTAGTATATCAGCAGCGGAGAAGAACTCTTGATAGTTCATTGTTAAACCTATACTTACAGTAACTTTTGCGCCTACGCCGTTGTACTCAAAATTGTAATTTTCAACCATGCTGCGCAATCTTTGTACAGGTATGACTGCCCCCTCAATATTGGTTTCCGGCATAATCATAATCAATTCTTCGCCGCCATATCTGTACAATAAATCGGTTTTTCTGAAAGATTGCTTCATTAAATCCGCAACAGTTTTCAACACATAGTCGCCATACTGGTGCCCGTATGTATCGTTAACCTTTTTGAAGAAATCTATATCAAGGATTGCAAGCGAGAAATCGGAAGGATGTCTTTTGGTACGATTAAACTCTTGTTCCAAACTGATTTCAAACTGTCTGCGGTTATACAGACCTGTCAATCCGTCCAATACCGACATAAATTCCTTTTCGGTATACTGATACTTCATTTTGAATATGGCCAAAAGCTCGCTTATCATAATATCGAAATAACTGAATGAAGAATAATTTACGTCATGCCGTGTGTAAAAACAAATTCCGCCTATCAGTTTCCGGTCAAAAATCAGAGGTATAACAATTTTAGACGTAAAGTCCGATATACTATAATCCATTTCTTTTCCGAGCAGCATCTTAACCACTTCAAATTTTGAATTCTTTATCTCTTTGTGTTCTTCAATCGTCCTGAAGAAATCACCGCAAACATCATTTAACAAATTCTTGGACAAATTTCTGCCCAAAGTATCGATATAGAGGATATTCTCGGCAAAATCATCCGGTGAAGCAAAATATACCCCAGCAACATGGTACTCCACAAATGAACTCAAAAGTGAAAAAAGCTTTTCAACCAAAATCCTTTCATAATTCAGGAAATCGCTCAAATTCCTAAATTCATTGGAGAAAATACTTGTCATCAATAAGTCATTCAGAACACTGTTTAGTCTGTATTGAGCTGAACATGCAGAATCGGCATTTTTTTGAAGATTTGTTTTATACTCCTCTTTAACCGGATATCTGCGCACCGTAGCTAAAATCTGTTTGCAAAGTTCGCTTATATCAATTGATTTTGACAAAAATAACTGCGCACCTGCTTTTTTACCCCAGAAGGTATCAATTTTTTTGTCCATGACGGTCAGCAAAATAACAGGTATTTTTTTTGTTTCTTCTACATTTTTTAACATTCTGCAGAGCTGATAACCGTCAATAGCAGGCATTACAATATCGGAAACCACCACATCAGGCGCGTATGTATACACCTTCTTATATGCTTCCGAGCCGTTCATTGCCGTTTCAACCTCAAAACCGTTTGAGGTTAAACCTTCTTTTAGGAACTTTAGCTCGGTTGCAGTATCTTCTACTAATAAAATTTTAATTGCCATTTTATAAGATATTCCAATTTCTCTCAATTTAGTATAAAATGATTATATACTAAATGCTTGAAAAAAACTATAGGAGAGAAATTGTGCTAGAAGATTTTAATTTTGGATTGAACAAAAAATTTAACATAAAATGCGGTATTGATATCGCTATATTTTTGGCTATCGTGGGAATTTTCCTCTCGATATTTTTGAAATATGACATCAGTCTGTACGAAGGGTTAATATACGTAGCGGTAATAATCGTGTTGTTCTTACCGGCACATGTTATTACAAAGGACTGGATTTCAGGAGCAATTAAAAAGTCCCTGTCCCAGCAATCGGATACTGTTTCTGAAGCAACGGCAGAAATGATTGAAATATTCAATTCACAAAAGAAAATATTTGAGAACTTATCAATAAACATCAAAAACATAACAAGTCTTGTAGAGAAACTTAAGGGCTTGTCAATGGAAACAATCAATACTTCAAGAAGTACGGAAAAGCAAATTAACCAATCAATCGTCAGCTCCCAGAAAGAGCATGAATCCATCTCCGAAAATGCCGGCAAAATGCTTGTCTTAAGGCAAAAAGTTCAAATGATTGCAGAACTTATTTTGGAACTTTCCGAACATACCCAACAAATAGGTAATTCAATAGGAGTTGTAGATGATATTGCCGAACAAACCAATATGCTTGCCCTAAATGCTGCAGTTGAGGCTGCAAGAGCAGGTGAACACGGTAAAGGGTTTGCTGTTGTTGCAGGTGAAATCAGAAAACTGGCTGATGAATCAAAACAAGCTATTACCAAGATTACTTCTTTGACAAGCAACATCCAATACACAACAAACTCTACAGTTATGGCAACAGAAGAAGGTTCAAAAGAGATTGAAGGTGTCGTAAAAGATATAGATGTTGTTTCGAGCAATTCTGAAAATCTGGTTAATCAAATATCCGGCGTTTTGGAATCTTTGGAACTTCTGAATAAAAATGCAGAAAAGCAAAGCGAAATTATCGAAAAATTAAATCGGATGGAAGAAGAAAATTCACGAATTTCTTCGGACTTAGCCCAATTAATAGCATCCAGCTCAGAAAAACTTGCAAAACTTGGAAGCTTGTCGGAAGAAATTAAAAATTCGGCAAAAGAAGGTTAACCTAATTGGATTCTCAAGATAACGATAAAAATAATCAAGAGCTTATGAATATCTTCCAAGTGGAAACGGAAGATATTATTGAACGTATTTTTGAGAGCTTGTTAAAGCTTGAATCAAACCCCGCCGACAAGGGTTTATGCGCCTCTCTCTACAGAGATATGCACAGTCTTAAAGGCGCTGTTCGTATGGTCGGATACAACAACATCCAAACAATAATCCACAAAATAGAAGATATTTTTGATACGGTTAACTCTTTAGATGTAAAACTGGATTCCGAGAAAATAGGAATAATTACAAAAGCTATAGAGGCTGTTTCTCTTGATATACAGAGCTCCATAAGAAATAACCGCGAAATTGTGGAATGTGAATTTGATTCAATAATTTCCGCACTTGAACAAATGAACACTGTTGACCTGCCGGCATTGAAAGATGAAATGCCTGACCAAGGTGTTGAAAATATATCTGCTGCACCTTCGGAAATTCAGGAATACCAAAAACATCAGGAAGTAATTAACGAAATATTCAATCGATGCTTTGAGTTGATTGACGGCTTTGTTCCGGAAAAAGAATCTCAAGATACCGTAATCCTTAAGGAAGAAGTTGATAAAATATACAGTTTTATAAAGGACAGCGACTTATACGAAGTTAAAACTGCGTTGGAAGATGTTATAGCAAAACTCGATTTTGTTATGAATGCGACAAACATCTTTACCATAAGCGAAATCTTGGAAATAAGAAATACCCTGAGTTCTGCCGCCGCCAAATACAATACTTTCTGCATAGACGAAACTGTCTCGGGCATATCTTTCTTTGATGTGGCAGAAAAAATTTCCATGCTCCAAAGCAGCAGCGTTTATGCGAATGAAATTAAGGATGATGTTAACAAAATAAAAGAATCCGTGAGTGATACCGGAATTCTTGAAATCATAAATTTGATTGTTGAAATTCTGGATTTCATTATTGAAAATTCGGTACAGCTTGAAGAACAAATGTCCCAAACTTTGAAAAGCGCCTTTGAATATTGCGCAGCTCCAAACGAAGGTATTGACGGGGATTTGATAATTCAGCAACTGGAAATTATGAAACAGCTGCTCGAATTGAATTTCAAAAAAGATTTCGGAATATCGGAAATCAAAAACCTCTCGGCACAATCGACAATCTCTAACAAAACCGAAATTAAAACCTTGCACGTCAATGCACAAAAGCTTGATACACTGGTAAACCTATTGGGAGAACTTATTATTACAAAAATCAAGGCAGAAAAGAGCCTTGAGAAAATTGATACAATAAAAAATGCCAACGAAAATTGCCAAAAGGATTTGTTAAAGACTTCAAACTATTTGAGATATTACAACCGTAAATATTTACAAACCCAAAACAGCGAACAATATTCAACAGCTTTTGTAAAACAAGTGTTCAGCCTGCTTTCGGATATTACGCAAAACGTTTCCAAAACGATATATGACTTAAACAGCCTGTACCGTTCATCAAAAGAAGATGATATCAAAATGCGTCTGATAATTGATGAAATGGAATCTATGGTAAAAAATATAAGGGTTTTGCCTATTTCTACGGTGTTTAATTCATTCACAAGAATGGTGAGAGATATTGCGGCAGAAAAAGGCAAGGATATAGATTTTGACATTCAGGGAAATGACACCTGCGCAGACAAAAAAATTATTGAAGAAATAAAAACGCCTCTGATGCATATATTGAGAAACGCAATTGACCACGGTATTGAAACAAAAGAGGACAGACTGCTTGCAGGAAAACCGCCCGTAGGTAAAATTCTCCTGTCCGCAAAACAAGATGATAACAAAGTTGTGATAGATATTATTGATGACGGTCAAGGCTTTAATTTAGAAAAAATAAAAGATCGTGCTGTTTCAAGAGGATTCCTGACGCAGGAAGACATTGACAATATGTCAGATGATGCAATTATGAACATTATCTTTTGGCCGGGATTTACCACAGGAGATTCCATTACAAGCATATCCGGAAGAGGTATCGGGTTAGATGTTGTAAAAACGAAAATTTCTCAACTGAATGGTAAAGTTAAAGTTATATCTGAATTTGGAAAAGGAAGCTGCGTCCACATAGAAATACCTGTTACTTTAGCAACACTGAGAGTATTTCTGGTAAAAATCTCTGAGCAGGTTTTTGCAATACCTATACAGATGATTACGACATTTGTACTGAAAAGACGGGATGAAATAAAGACTAACAATGGTACCCGTTCAATCGTATTTAATGATAAAATTTTACCGCTTTATTATCTGTCAGATATATTAGGACTAAAAACCTCCCCGAGAGGCGACAAGGAAACGGTTTTGATTATTGAATCAGATGAAAAATCGGTTGGTTTGGTTGTAGATAAACTTCTTGGCGACCAGGATATTTTGCAGAAAAAACTTTCTCCGCCGTTGTACAAGGTAAAAAATATTTCCGGCATAACCAACCTTGCATCCGGAGAATTATGTTTAATATTGAATATGCAGGATATATTGCACCACAACTTTAACAAAGTAATCAGCAATCCTGCCGTTACATCGCTCTTGACTACAGACGCATTCGCATTTAAAAAAATATTAGTCGTAGATGACTCCATGACAACAAGAGCTATGCTAAAAAATATACTGACAAATGTTGGTTATTCCGTTGATGCAATAAATGACGTTGCGGAAGCCTTGGTAAAACTCAAAATGAATCACTATGACTTGATTATAACTGATTTGGAAATGCCAAAAATAGATGGCTTTAAGTTTATTGAAATCTTGCAAAACGATGAAATGTATATGGATATCCCAATCCTTGTTATAAGTTCACGACCTAAAGAAACCGTTAACAATAAGCTCAAAAACTACAAAATAGAAGGATACGTGCAAAAAGATTTGTTTAATCAGGAAGAATTTATAGAAAATATCAAATTCATTATAAGCAGGTATCATAACTAGAATACTCTGTGGGTAATTGATTTTTCCTGCATGCTCACTAAACTTTCTTACCCAATATGCCTGCTATTTCTGATTGAATTGAATTCGCTTTTATAATATATTTTGAAAGCTGTCTGTATTTATCAATATTTTCGCCGTAAGGAATTGTCATATTCACCAATTCATCAACATTTTTATTGATATTTTCCAAAAGAACAAGCGATTTTCTTATCTTTAACAGTCCCGCAATTTTTGCTGGCAGTTTTGAAACCACTAAATCTAATATCTTCAACGTTGACGATTTCATTTCCGAAATATTAGCCCCAGCAGCTTTTTGAACAAACCCTGAAACAGAATCGGTAATTTTTGCGGATAAAGTCCTGTCATTATAAATGGCCAAAAGCTCGTCATAATTTCTTTTTAAAGAATCAAGTTTGTTTTTTAATTCACTCGCTTTTGCGTAGTCATTAATTTCATTAGCAGTATTGATTTGAGCTTCGATATTTTTAATCTGCTCCTCTGTTTTGGCGATTTTGTATTCCAATTTAAAAACATCGTTTGATATATCTTTATATGCCTCATTTGGCAATATATTGTAATCATAGTCATTAATACGGTTCAAAGGATCCTGCTTTGATGAAAATCTCATAAATGGATTCTCTTCATCCGTAAGACCTGATAAATTGGTTGAATTATAACGTTTGTTTGACAGTTCAAATATATCTGTTTCTTTATTTTCCATAAAAATATTATACTTAATAATCATATTAAATCAAAGCTTTTTAGATATTTCAGCTTTAATTTTTAGTGCAGGATGGTACGAAGGCACGACTTTTAGGCATTCGTCAATATAATAGTTCGCCTCGGCCAGTTGATTTGAGTTAAGATAAAATTTTGCAAGCATAAAATGCAATTCCGGATCCCTGTAAAAACTTTCTTTTGCTTTTTCCATATATTCTAAAGAAGCATTATACATTTTGTTTTCATACAAGACTCTTGCTGTATATTTGTATACTTCTTGATTTATTCCGGTTAACAACTTAAGTGCACTCAGCAAATTCTCTACGTAGTTGAACTTCTCATTCTTAATAAGAAAATCTAAATCTATTTCGTAAAAATTTCTTATTTCGAAATATGAAGGGAAATGCTCCATATATCCGCCTAATATTTCGACAAAAGCCCTTCCCCACCGTCCGCGCGGAGAATCTATTTTTTCAAAAACCGCCCGTGACGACGCCAAATCGTCGTTCAAAATTGCCAAATAGCCGTGTTCAATACTCATCGGCTCAATAGCCATATTTTCAAGTGCATCACTAAAGAAAAACATCGAAGACCAACTTATTTTAAATTATTCTTTTTATTTATGATAAATTTACCCTTATTAGGTTGGTCTACAATGATTTCGTTAGCTTCGGAAGTCTGTTCTACTTTGTCATTAATTCTGACATTATCCTTCTTCAATAAGCTTGAAACAGAATTTACAGCATTTACATTTGTATTTTTACCAACCAAGTTAGCCAATTTTACTTGATAATATATTTCTTCACGATAAATTTTAACATCCTTGTCAGCTTCTATTGCGATTTTACATTGTCCGCTCTTGGACTCAACAATAGTAATGACAATGTTGTCATTTATCATTATTTTTTGACCGTTTTTTCTTGAAATTACTAACATGTTCGTCCTTAACTAAGCTTTTTTAAACAATGGAAAACTGATATCGTAACCGGAGCCTGACAATATAACCTGGCCTGCAATCTTTTTCTCCAAGTTAAACACAAGCGGAGCAAGCAGGTTAATTGTTGTCCCCTGAGGGTTATCTTGCGGTATCGAAGCTACATTCATAACAAGCAGACTTTCGATATTTGTTATTCCCAGCTTCTCTACAACTTCATCCGTCAAGTTAATCGGATATTCAACATTCATACTGTACACAGATATTATAGGGAAGGCAAGTGACGGGTCTTCAGTTGACTGAAGCCACTTAAAAAAACTGTCTTCACTTGTATCAAGAATGATAAATTTCCTCAATTCGCCAAAGCCGATTATAGGCATCTTGAAATCAAAGATTCTATCTTCTTCAATATCTATTTCTCCAAATCTAACCGTATTAATTTTCATTAGTCATCTCACTATAATCCAAGCGCCATTCCGCTTGTAATCATTGCCTGTATCATCTGCGGATTCATATTCGCAAAATTCGTCATTCCGTTTGAAACAGCATTGCCTGTCAAAAGTGAAATATCCGAATATGAATTATTCATATTAAAATTCAATAATCCTGCGCTTTGTAGAGTTTTTACTGCAGCAACTATTTCATCATTACTCGGAACTTCAGACGGAGTATTCATAGATGAAAAATCTTTATACTCTCTAAAACGCTGCGGATTTATGTCATCTTGGCGATTCATATCACGCATCATCTGTTCTATTCTGAGTTTTTCAAACAATCCTCTCGCTTCATCAGAAAATCCTGACGGAACGCTCCCTCTTATAAACTTATCCTCTGCATCGTCAAACACAGATTCGTTGCAAGATTCAGGTGTTTCAAGGCATCTTTTACCCTTCTTTGCATATTTTACTATATTGCTTCTTTGAGATGCCAAAGATAAAGTTTTATCATAATTTTCTATAGCTTCGCTCTTTTTACCTATTTGAGCTGCAGTCATGGCTTTATAATAATATCCCAAAGGATTTGAAGGATCCTTCTTAATTGCTACATCAACTTTTTCGTAACAAGCCGAATAATTTCCGGCTTTATAAAGCTTGATAGCTTGCGCCAAATCAGAATTTGTCGTCACTCTTGCGAATGAAACACTGCAAGCAGATGTCAATATTACCGTACACAAAGCTATTAATAATTTCTTTTTCATATGCGCCCTTCTTTTAAACGTTAATCTTTATCTATGATACCGTAAATTTTACCAAAACTGAATACATTACATGGTTTATTATACTATATTTTTATAATGTTAACAATGCCGGAGTCAATAAATAATCCGCCAGCATCTTTTCAACGGAAATTCCGTAATTATTGTTCATTTCTTTAATAAAATAGCATGGACTTGTAACATTTACTTCAATAATTTTATTACCTATAACATCCAATCCTGCCATTTCTATTCCCATAGAATATAATTTTTCGGCAATCGGTGTGAAATAATCCAAGTCATTTTTTGTAAGTTCCGACTTTACCACAAAATTGTCGGAATGGTTATTAAATTTAAAATCATCCCCGCTCGGAAGTTTTTTAATGCTGTACGGAAAAATCTTATCCCCGAGAGTCAAAACACGTACATCACCATTCTTTACCTCGGGAATATATTCCTGCACCATAGCAACTGCTGTTTCATTCTCTGTTACGGTATTTATAATAGTGTGCGTATTCGGATCCCCTTCATATAAGTACATCACACCGGAACCGAAACACCTGTTCAGAGGCTTGAGCACTATTTGCTTATGTATTTTCAAAAACTCCTCAATATCCTTCATGGAAGAAGTTACCGTATTTGGCGACATATATTCGCTAAAATAAAGACTATGAAGCTTTTCATTAAAGTTTCTTATTGCTTTTGGCGAATTTATAACCCTTGTATTAACAAAATCAAAAATATAAGTTGCATTAATATAGTTAATATCAACGGGCGGATCCGGACGAAACATAACCAAATCATACGAATCTATTTCGTTATCCGTCAGTATATTTTTATAAAAAATATTGTCGTCGGAGACAAAAGCTTTGTAACACTTTGCATAAGCCGTTTTCCCCGAAAGATATAACTGCGGAATCGTGGTTATATCAACATCACATCCTCGTTCTAAAAACTCTTTTATCATCCAAAAATTTGTAACCAAATCGTTGAACTCAAAATACTTAAGTTCAATTTTATCAATAACAAAAAGAATTTTTTGCATATAAATCCCCTTTTTTACTAGTCAACTTTTTTCAAAGTCGGGAAAGCAATTACATCACGAATTGTGGGAGAATTTGTGAGAAGCATGACAAGTCTGTCTATTCCCATTCCCATACCGCCTGTCGGAGCCAAGCCGTATTCAAGAGCATTGATGTAATCTTCATCAATCTCCATAGCCTCTTCATCTCCGTTTGCTTTAGCCAAAGCTTGCGCCTCAAATCTGTGACGCTGGTCAATCGGGTCAGTAAGTTCCGAAAACGCATTAGCAATTTCCCAACCGTTAACACGTGTTTCAAAACGTTCGGTCAATCTCTCATTATCTCTGTGAACCTTTGCCAAAGGCGAAATTTCTCTCGGGTAATCAAGGATATGAACCGGCTGAATTAATGTCGGCTCAACTTTAGCCTCAAATACTGCCTCAACAATTTGTCCCCAATTCATTTGTTCATCAACCTCAGCATGCAATTCTCTTGCCTTTTCGTATGCCTCTTGTGCGGTAAAGAATTCTCCGAAATCGACTCCCGTATATTCCTTAATTGCGCCAAGCATTGTCTTTCTATCCCACGGTGGTGTCAAGTCAATCTCATTTTCACCATATTTAATCTTTGTTGTTCCCAAAACTTCCTGCGCAACATATGCCACAAGATTTTCGGTCAAAGCCATCATTTCATTATAATCTACGTATGACTGATAAAGCTCAATCATGGTAAATTCCGGGTTGTGACGTGTATCAATACCCTCATTTCTGAAACATCTTGAAAGTTCGAAGATTTTGTCGTTCAAACCACCAACCATAAGCCTTTTTAGGTGTAATTCCGGCGCGATTCTCAAGGTCAAATCCATATCAAGAGCGTTATGATGAGTAATAAACGGTCTTGCATTTGCACCTGATGCCTGTGTATGGAGCATCGGAGTCTCAACTTCAATAAAGCCTTGCTTGAATAAATATTCACGCACTTTTTGAACAATCAGACTTCTCTTTCTCAAAGTATCTCTTGTGGATTCGTTAACAATTAAATCCAAATATCTTTGACGATATTTTGTTTCTGTATCAGACATGTTGTGATAAGACTTTAATTGTTCAAGTTTTTCTTCGCTAATCTGCTTATTAGGAAGCGGAAGAAGCGATTTTGAAAGCACTTTAAAATCTTTTGCTTTTATTGATAATTCACCTCTCGGAGTTCTCCTTATTGTCCCGTGAAAACCTATAATATCGCCAATATCGACAAGTTTGAGGGTTTTGAACATTTCTTCGGACATATTGTCTTTGTGTGAAAATATTTGAATTTTTCCTGTTGTGTCCATTAAATCAATAAACATGCCGGTATTTCTGACAGCCATCACACGACCTGCAACAGAATAGCTGTCTTGAGTTTCTTCACCTGCAGGTAAATCCTTATATTTTTCCTGCAAATCCGCAGCATTTGCATCTCTGTCGAATACGTACGGATACGGGTTAATTCCTTTATCAGCCAACTCAGCGAGTTTTTGAATTCTGGTTTGTCTTATTGTTTCTTTAGCCGAAATAGGCTCTTTTAATTGTTCTGTCATAAATTGTATAATCCTCTTTATCTATATTTGCCAACTGTTTAAGTATTCAACCTGCTCGGGAGTAAGTGTATCAATCTTAATCCCCATAGCATCAAGTTTAAGTGATGCAATTTCATAATCAATTGATTCCGGAAGTGTATGTAATTTGCACTCCAATTTACCCCTGTTTTTAACGATATATTCCATACCCAATGCTTGATTTGCGAAGCTCATATCCATAACTGAAGCAGGATGGCCTTCTGCAGCTCCCAAATTAACCAATCTGCCTTCACAAAGAACGTAAACGGATTTGCCGTTGTTGAGCTTATATTCATCCATAAACGGTCGGATTCGTTTGATTTCTGTTGCATAAGCTGCCATATCCGGAACATTCACTTCCCAATTAAAGTGACCTGCATTTGCAACCATTGCACCGTCTTTCATAGAAAGAATATGCGGAATATCAACAACGTGTTTGTCACCTGTCACAGTCAAGAAAATATCGCCCACTTTTGCCGCTTCAGCTATCGGCATAACTCTGTAACCTTCCATAACTGCTTCGAGTGCTTTGAGCGGATCTACTTCGCATACAATAACGTCAGCGCCTAACGCTTTTGCTCTCAATGCACATCCTCTGCCGCACCATCCATAACCTGAAATGACAACGGTTTTACCTGCAATAAGAATATTTGCCGCCCTCATAATACCATCCATTGAGCTTTGACCTGTGCCGTATCTGTTGTCATAAAGATGTTTTGTCAAGCTTGTATTAACACCAACTGCCGGAAATTTCAAAGAACCGTCTTTTTCCATAGCTTGTAATCTTATAATACCGGTTGTTGTTTCCTCGGTTGAACCGACTACATTTTCAAGCAACTCCGGATAATCTGTATGAAGCATCGAAACCAAATCACAGCCATCTTCAATAATCAGATTAGGTTTATGTTCGATTGCGTGCTGGATGTGAGCTTTATATTGTTCAATAGGCTCTCCTGCTATGGCATAGACGGGGATGTTGTGGTACTTTACAAGAGCCGCAGCTACATCATCCTGAGTAGATAACGGATTTGATGCGACTAAAACAGTATCTGCACCGCCCGCCTGCATCGTCAAGCATAAAGCTGCAGTTTCTTTTGTAACATGAGAACAAGCGGAGAGTCTTAACCCTTCAAACGGTCTTTCTTTCTCAAATCTTGCTCTTATTTTTGACAAAACGGGCATGTCCTTTATTGCCCAGTTAATATTATTTTCACCTTGATCAGCCAGGTTGATGTCCTTGATATCACATTTCATTTCCATACAATTCATACTCTAAACCCTTTCTTTCAAATTGGTAACACTCACTGTGTACATGTTATCACTAACATGAACAATAGCCCATCTCAACGGATTTATATTTCGTTTATTCAATTCCGACTCAACATACTCCGAAGTCGGCGTTCCCTTAATCGGTATTTTTATTAGTAGTGATTCTGCCTGCATACAAAGAAAATCATAACATAAACATACCAAATACGGACGAATTTATTGGTACATTTTGTCCGTAAAAAATGTACATAAAAAAGCAAAAAAAATATTTATGTGTTTTAATATATTATATGCAAATCAATAAAATAGACGGAATTAATTTTAACAGGCGCAGGAAAAATGCTTCCGAAGAAAAAAACGAATTCATTGATGTTCTCTCTAATTCGGTCAGAAACCCGAGGGATGTCAACGATTGCGTGGCAGTTCCCAGGGGAATTTTTAAAGCATACATCTTCATAATGTCAGGTTCGGCACTTTTGACATTATCTACACTCATAAAAGGAAACAAGGCTTTCGGTAAAAAAGTTAAGACATCAATGATAGTTGCAGGCTGGATATTGAACACATTGAGCGCATTATACTTCGCAAAACCTTTTGCCTTTAAAGGCAACAGCCCCACCGTCAAAAGAGAAGATTTGAAAAAATAAACTATTGCCCTGAAGAAACAGCAATACCTTCCATAACGTTATAAAAATCTTCTTTGGGTAATGTAGACATTGTTTTCATTGCATAAGAAAGAATACTTACTTTGTCGTACCAGCGGCGGGAATTTGATATTTTGTACAGTCCTAAAACTCTGTCTATACCAAGACTTACATCACTGTCCTCATTATCTTCCTCTTCATTATGCAATTCTTTGATTTGTTTAACAACTGCGGTCAAATCTCTGGACAATTCTCTGCGTCTTGATTCATCCATATCCTTTAATATATCAAGCGCCCTTTGAGTATTTTCGTTTGAATCGTACCAACGTCTGTCGTACATCAAAATTTCTCCCCGGTAATTAACCTAATCTACAATACAAATTATATTAAATTATTAATTAAATAAAATCGTCCGTTTGGTCGAAGATAATCATATTAAAAAAAAGCCCCAAAATTGGGGCCTGGAATTAAGAATAGCTGGAAGTATGAAAAAGATTTAATAATTATATTTAATTTGAAAAATGCTTTGTTAACCATTGGCAAGCTGTACAATTTTTGTAAATACAATTGTCTAAAAATTCTCCTTTTTCTCTACTCATGTTATAATCTTGAAAGAAGCGAGGTTATATGATTATGAAAAAAAACATAAAATTCGGCTTTACCTTAGTAGAAGCAATCATTGCATTGTCGATTGTCGGTGTACTTGCGGCATTTGTACTTCCGCCTCTGTTTACGGGTGCGCAAAATAAAAGACATGCTGCGATGCTCGGACGTTCCGTAGAATTAATCGAAACCGGATGCCAAAATCTTGTACAAAGTATGAACGAATTGTCCAATGATGGTTCATTTAACGGACATTATATGGTCTCGCCATCATTAAACGGATTTGTAGATAATTTTAATGATGGCATTGTCTTTAACAGCCAACTGTTTGATTATGCTGCGGATTATTTTAACCTTACAAATTTTGAACCGGACGATATTTACAAAAAGTCCGTGAGGAGTTTCCATGGTGAAGCTCCGGAGCCCGAATTAAGTGCTATTGCCGATAAATACGCACTAAATCCAAAGCTTGGAACATATTATGGTGTAAAATATTTAAAGGGCGACTTTTACACCAGCAACGAGCTATTGTTTGGAGACCCTGACGAACTCCACCAGGTAGTAGCTGAACTTATCTATATTGATGTTAACGGTGCAAATTCACCAAACAGGTACGGAAGAGACATATTCCTATTTGAACTGAACAATACGTGTCATATGATTCCCGCCGGATCCGGCTATATAAGCATAGTTACCGGACAAGGTGTTCCGATTGAAGAAGAAGCATGTAAGGGAAATAATATTAAAAACGGTCTCTCTTGCACATCAAGAGTTGTTAAAGCAGGTTATAAAATGGAGTATTGATAAGGAGATAAAATTATGGCAGGAAAATTACTTGCAAGTATTCAAAGAACAGACACAGAACAATTACAAATTTCTATTTCCGAGTACAGAGGAAAAAGTTATTTTAACTTGAGAATATTCTATACAACGGATGACGGCGCAACGTGGCTTCCGACAAAAAAAGGGGTTACTTTTGCACCAGACCAGCTTGATATTCTTTCCGACGCAATAGAAGAAGCTAAAAAAGAATTCATGACTGAAGAGGAGTAGGAGTAAAAACTTTTCTATTATAAAAAAAATGACTTTACAAGACGAAATAATATCAACAGTTTCACACGAGATGAGAACTCCCTTGACGAGCATAAGGGGGTTTTCTCAAACTCTTTTGAATTCGTGGGATAAACTGGACGACGAAAATAAAAAGAAATTTATCAAAATTATCGAAGACCAATCAAACCGGCTCATAAATCTTGTTGAAAATATACTGACCGTCTCAAAAGAAAATTCGGAAGTTACGGTCCTGAAAAAGAATGACATAAATAATTCCATAGAGAAAATATTGCTTTTAATTAAAGAAAAATACAAAAAACATAAATTTGTATTTGCTAAAAGTAAAGAACCTCTTTTTGCCAGTTTAGACGAAGACAAATTTCAACAGGTTATTATGAATTTGTTGGACAATGCCGGAAAATATTCGTTAGAAAACACCACAATAAATATTTCAACTTCAACGAAAGAGGACTCCGTTTTGATAAAGATTTCGGATGAAGGAGTCGGAATATCTCAGGATGATTTTGATAAACTCTTCAAAAAATTCAGCAGGATTGAAAACCACTTAACAAGCAAAACCCAAGGAAATGGCCTTGGTTTGTACATAACAAAGAATCTTGTTGAAAAAATGGGAGGCAAAATAAGCCTAACAAGCGAAGTTAATAAAGGCACTGAGTTTACGATTGAATTTCCAATATATAATCCGGAGGAGGTACTAAAATGCTCTCAAAAATCCTGATTATAGATAAAAGAAGAGAATTGTCCGTCAAATATAAAAAAGCGCTGGATGATGAACAAGCCTCAGTTGTTATTGCAAGAAATATGAAAAATGCACTCGAAGAAATTCAATGTGCCGAGCCGGAATTAATTATTGTATCAGATAGCATTGATGAGCCTTTGGCATCCTTTTGCGAAAAAATCAGAGCCCTCACATACAATACAAGACCTGTAATAGTTGCGCTTTCAAAATCTGCCGATATGGGTGACCGGATTAATACCCTAAATTGCGGAGCGGATGATTTTTGGAGCGAACCTGTTGATATTGAAGAATTCAAAACCCGTATTAAAGCTCACTTGAGACGTGAAATCGAATCAAACCTCGATGATAAAACTCTCTTACCAAATATCAAAATCACAAAAAAAAGTTTGAAACGGTATTTGAATTCGGGGAAAGATTTTGCAGTACTCCTCTTGGGAATTGAAAATTTAGATGAATACAAGAGCGTATATTCGGATATCGCCGGAGACAAGTTGATACAAGCCTTCGTCGCTATAGTGAAATCTGCAACAGAAGTAAGTGATTTTTTTGGACGTATTGATGAGAATAATTTTATCCTTATCACAACGCCATACAGGGCGGAAAAGGTTGCTGCTTATATGACCTTCGCATTTGATACAATTGTCCCGAAATTTTATTCTGACGAGGATGCAAAAAGAGGATATACACTGCTCAAAGGAGACAGAATGGCAGGTATGAGAGCGAACTTTGTTTCCGTATTGATAGGCGGAATCCTTAATAATGACGAATTCACAACTTCTTCAGATATGTTACTTGAGCGGCTGCATACTCTAAAGAAAACGGCAAAAATCCCTTCCGGTTCAAATTACATTATAGACAGAGTAAAACTTACCGGCGGAAAATCCGAATGGAAGGAAGCAACAAACGGAAAAATATTTATAAAAGAACCTGACGAATCACTTGCCCTTCTTATAAGAACCACTTTGGAGCTCCAAGGGTATGATGTTGCTGATTCGATAGACAAAGATGATGCCATCCAGCCATCCGTAATTATTTTGGATAGCGGAGATAATTTGGAAGAACTGGATTTTTGCAAGCAAATAAAAAATAGCAAAAATTTTGTAAATTCAAAAATCATAGTAACAACGTCCGTGCATGATAAAGTTTCGGTTCTTAATGCGGGCGCAGACTTGTACTTGCCAAAACCTTATGAATTGAGTGATTTGGTTCGATGGGTAGAATTTTTATACAGAAAATAATTAATCAATAATTGTGGCGCCGTTTTCTTCCACACGCAGAGTTCTTACATCGGCATTGATATTTTGGTTGTTCCAAATCTCTTTTACGGTTGATTTAATTTTGTCCAAATCATATTTGTGCGAGATTACCAAAATTGTAGGACCTGCCCCTGAAAGTACACAACCCAAAATTCCGTCCTCATGTTTAAATGCATCCATGATTTCGCGCATGCCGGGAACGAGCTTTTCCCTATACTGTTGATGCAACCTGTCATGAAGAGCTTTTTTCATAAGTTTTTCATCATGGGTATGGATTGCGTGGACAAGCATGCCCAAATGTTTTGCATTAAATACCGCATCCTGCATTGGAACTTCTTTTGGAAGCACAGAACGTGCAATATCTGTCGAGAGTTCAAAATCAGGTATACAAACCGTTAAATCCCAATCCTCGGGCCACTCCATTTTGCAATAAGATATTGTACCGTCATCCTCTTGATTTGATAACACAAACCCACCTAAAATTGCAGGCGCAACGTTATCCGGGTGACCTTCAACTTCTGTTGCAATTGCAAGTAAAGCTGCTTCATCAGCAGGATTCCCCAGCAATTTATTCGCAGCAAGTAAACCACCGACAATTACAGAGGATGAACTTCCCAATCCTCTTGCAATAGGGATTTGTGATTCTATATTTATTTTTAACTCTGAAGGCTCTTGCCCGATTGAGTTGTACAAAAGCTCAACAGCCTTATAAACAATATTATTTTCATCCTTTGGTATATTCTCAAAAGCCATTTCATCAAAGGTATCTTCCTCAGCCATCATATTAATTTCGATTCCGGTTCCGGGGAGAACGGTTTCTTCAATAGTAACTGTATTATATATGGGAAGTGCTATTCCCAAACAATCAAAACCGGGGCCAATGTTTGCCGAACTAGCCGGAACTTTTACACTAACTTTCATTTTCTATAAATATCTCCTCATTAGTATAAGGAGTTTATACAATAAAGACAAAAAAAAGACAAGTCATTTTTGCCTAATGCCAGTGAATGTTCAATACCAGTTTTGTCTTTGCTCATTATCGTTAGGACTACAATTCCCTCTACCATTTTCCCCTCTCCCTTCCCCCTTCATTTACCCCATCTATATTTACCCCCCCCACATTTATCCCCCCCCTCTTTACACGGAATGGTGTTTATTGTTAAATATAATTACTGAGGGAAACCTCTAGTCTTTTTAGAAAGCGATACACTTAAGCTATTGGATAGTCAAAATATAAAGTTAGCAAAGTTTGCAGGATTCTGTTACGGTGTAAAACGTGCCGTTGATACAGCTAAAAAGCTAAAAGCAGACAACCCTGATAAAAACATATATATTTTGGGTGAGTTGATTCATAATACCGATGTTATCAATGAATTGGAATCACTCGGAATCAAGACCATATATGAAGTTCCGGAAACAGGTAACGGTATTTGCATAGTGCGCAGTCACGGAGAGGCACCGGAAGTATTCAAAAAGCTTAATAATGCAGGATTTGAGGTTGTAGATTTGACATGCCCCGATGTAAAAAAAGTTCAGCAAAGAGCGGTTGAACTGGCACAAAATGACTATTTTGTAATAATTGTTGGGAAAGCAAATCATCCGGAAGTTATTGCAATAAAAGCAAATGCGGATTTATATTCCGATAAAGTCATTGTTGCTGCAACAGCTGATGATATCAAGCCTTATGAAGATGCTATTAAATCCCACAAAAAAGTCGGAATTGTTGTTCAAACCACACAAATGGTTTCGACTCTAAATACAATAACAGATTATATTAACTCAATAACAAAAGAAGTTTTGGTATACAACACGATATGCAAATCGACGTCCATGAGGCAGAAAGAAGCAAGGGAGCTTGCCGAAGAAAGTGATTTAATGGTGGTTGTAGGTTCAAAAAAGAGCGCAAACACAACCCATCTTGCCGAAATCTTAAAGACTTGTACAAACACTATCCATATAGAAAATGACTCGGAACTGGATGAATACAAAGATTTGTTTAAAAATATCAAAAAAATCGGTGTTACGGCAGGCGCTTCAACACCGCAAAGCGTAATTAACAAAGTAATAGAAAAAATAAAGGAGGAATAAAAAATGCCAACATTAGAAAAAACTATGGATGATTTTGAACAATTGCTGGAAGAAAGTTTTGCTAACTCTAACAACGTAGCAGACATTGTAGAAGGTATTGTAATCAAGAAAGAACAGGAAGGGTACTTAATCAGCGTTAAAGGCGCAAAGATGGAAGCATACCTTCCTAACAAAGAACTTTCAAGCGACGGTGAAGATCTTGAAGTCGGCGATACAAGAGAGTTCTATGTATTAAAAGAAGAAAACAACGAAGATTGTATGCAGTTGTCACTCAAGAGAATTGCATTTGCACAAGCATGGGCACAATTGAATGATGCAAAAATTCAAGGCGACACAATCCTTGCTAAAGTTGTTTCAACAGTTAAAGGCGGTGTTTTGGTTGACGTAGCTGATTTGAAGGGATTTATTCCGTCATCTCAACTCAGAACAGGAACTCCGTTTGAAGGACTTGTTGATACAAAAATCGAAGTTAAGGTACTTGAAGCAGATCCGAAGAAAAACAAACTTATCCTTTCACAAAGACAAGCTGTTGCAGAGCAAAGAGATCAGGTTGTTGACAACGTACTTTCATCTCTTGAAGAAGACCAGATTGTTTCAGGTAAAGTTGTCAGAATTACAGATTTCGGTGCATTCGTTGATATCAACGGTATAGACGGACTTCTTCCGATATCTGAAATTTCATGGCAGAGAATTAAACATCCGTCAGATGTTCTTAACCTTGGTGATACTATTGAAGTTAAGATTATCAAGATTGACAGTGAATTAAAGAGAATTTCTTTAAGCCTCAAGAGAATGGGCGAAAATCCATGGCAGCAAATTGAAGGACAGTTTGAAGAAGGACAAACAGTAAAAGGAACTGTAAATAAAGTAACTACTTTTGGTGCATTTATTAACATCTTCCCCGGAGTTGAGGCACTTCTTCCTGTTTCCGAGATGTCGGATGAAAACGTTAACCCATTCAACATATACAAGGTTGGCGACGAGGTTGATGTTTTAATTAAGAAATTCACACCAAAGGAACACAGAATCGCTTTATCAACAAAAGATATTAAAGCGTAGGATTTAATAATAAATAAAGAGATGGGTGTTTTAACTTCGCAAAAACACTCATCTCTTTTTCTATTTTATTTAATAAAACAAAGTGGCGGTCAGACTATTGCTAACCGCCACTTTCTTTGTATTAGTATTTCTAACTACTTAGCTGCTCCTGCTTTCTCGATGATCTCTTTTTCAACGTTTGCAGGAACTTGTTCGTATTTCTGGAATTCCATAGAGAATGTCCCGCGGCCTTGAGTGTTTGATCTCAAGTCTGTTGCATAACCGAACATGTTAGCCAAAGGAACAACTGCTCTAACGATTACGTTACCTGTGTTACCTTGAGGTTCTTGACCTTCAATTCTTCCTCTTCTTCTTGAAATATCACCGATAATTGTACCCGTGAATTCATCAGGAATTTCGATTTCAACCTTCATCATAGGTTCAAGAATACATGGTTGAGCTTTCTTACAGCCGTCTTTTATACACATAGAACCTGCGATTTTGAATGCCATTTCTGAAGAGTCAACTTCGTGGTATGAACCGTCATAAAGTTCAACTTTAACGTCTATCATCGGATAACCTGCTAAGATACCGCCTTCGAGAGCTTCTTCCATACCTTTTCTGACAGGTTCGATGTATTCCTTAGGAATAGCACCACCAACGATCTTGTTTTCAAATACAAAACCTTCATTTTCACCGGCAGGCATGATTCTTGCTTTACAATGTCCGTATTGACCTTTACCACCTGACTGACGAACGAATTTAGAATCTTGGTCTGCGGTTCCTCTGATAGTTTCTCTGTAAGCAACTTGCGGCTTACCGATATTAGCTTCTACCTTGAATTCTCTCAACATACGGTCAACGATAATATCGAGGTGAAGTTCACCCATACCGGAAATAATTGTCTGACCTGTTTCTGTATCAGATTTAACTCTGAATGACGGATCTTCTTCAGCCAACTTCTGAAGAGCAATACCCATTTTATCCTGGTCAGCTTTTGTTTTCGGTTCAATAGCAACCGAGATAACCGGTTCAGGGAAGTTGATTTTTTCCAATATAATAGGTGCATTTTCTGCACAAAGTGTATCACCTGTTGTAGTATCCTTCAAACCGACTGCTGCGCAAATATCACCTGCGTATACTTCGGTTTCTTCAAGTCTTTGGTCAGCATACATACGAACAAGTCTTGAAATACGTTCTTTTTTGCCGTTAGAAGCGTTAAGAACATAAGAACCTGAAGTTATGATACCGGAATATATTCTCATAAATGTCAAACGACCTACAAACGGGTCTGTCATAACTTTGAATGCCAAAGCTGCAAACGGTTCTGTATCTGATGAATGTCTTTCTGTTCTTGTACCGTCTTCCAACTCACCTTCAATAGCTTTTACATCAACAGGTGATGGCATATAGTAAACAACATTATCCAAAAGTAACTGTACACCTTTGTTCTTAAATGCTGTACCGCAGCATACAGGAACAATTTTGTTGGTACATACGGCTTTTCTCAAGCCTGCTCTCAATTCATCAACTGTAATTGAATCAGGATCTTCGAAGAATTTTTCCATCAAAGCATCATCTTCACCGGCAATAGCTTCAACCATTGCATCTCTGTATTCCTTAGCTTTTGCCTGAAGTTCTGCTGGGATTTCTTCTTCCTTAATATCCGTACCCAAGTCGTTAGTGTAGATTTCAGCCTTCATAGTCATCAAATCTACAAGACCTGTGAACTTGTCTTCTGCACCGATAGGCAACTGGATAGGAACGGCATTTGCGCCCAATCTGTTCTTGATTTGGTCTACAACACGGTAGAAATCAGCACCGGTTCTATCCATCTTGTTAACGAATACCATACGCGGTACTTCATATCTGTTAGCTTGACGCCATACTGTTTCTGATTGAGATTGAACACCACCTACTGCGCAGAATACTGCAATAACACCGTCTAATACACGGAGTGAACGTTCAACTTCAATTGTAAAGTCAACGTGCCCAGGTGTGTCGATGATGTTAATTTGATGTCCTTTCCATTCTGCTGTTACAGCAGCGGATTGGATTGTAATACCTCTTTCTCTTTCTTGTTCCATAAAGTCGGTAACCGCAGCACCATCGTGAACTTCACCGATTTTGTGAGTTTTACCGGTATAGAACAAGATACGTTCAGTTGTAGTGGTCTTACCTGCGTCGATGTGAGCGGCAATACCAATATTTCTGATTTTTTCTAATGGAGTTTTTCTAGCCATTTTCTTGTTTCCTTCTATATTTC
>JAEEGL010673920.1_pt1 | contig 86032 bp, 74 predicted proteins | sample 9134231 | NCBI WGS metagenome assembly JAEEGL01 (sample SAMN16246548, study PRJNA631951) | gut metagenome | biome: gut microbiome; feature: rumen; material: fiber-attached | host: Bos | place: Iran: Karaj | collected 2018-10
GAGTTTGATGTTTTTCAGTGAACCAAAGTGCTCCTGTATGGTCAGAAAGTCAGCCAGAATCTGAGTCGGATGAAACTCGTTTGTAAGGCCGTTCCAAACGGGGACTCCTGAATACTTATACAGATCCTCTACAATTTCCTGTCCGTAACCACGGTATTCAATCCCATCGAACATACGGCCCAGCACCCTTGCGGTATCAGCTATGCTTTCTTTTTTCCCAATCTGACTGCCGGACGGATCAAGATAGGTACAGTGCATACCAAGATCATGAGCAGCAACTTCAAAAGAGCAACGTGTACGGGTTGAAGTTTTTTCAAAAATCAACGCTATATTCTTTCCCGGAAATAATTGATGCGGAATTCCGGCTTTTTTCTTCTGCTTCAGATCGGACGCTAAAGATAAAAGACCTTCGATTTCTTCCGGGGAAAGGTCGAGCAGTTTCAGAAATTTGTTTTCTTTCAGATGAAACATAATCACCGGGGACCTCCGTTCGCATATAATAAAATGAATTTTAATGTATAAATATACATTTGTCAAGAAAACATACATTTTCTATATTCTTTATTAACCTTGACTTTTTTCCTTTTATATTCTATTCTCTTTCCGGACTGACGGAGGGAAAAATGGAAAGCAGATTAATAAAACACGGACTGGATGACATTAGACTGCTGGGCAGAATGGATACTTCGTATTTTCCAGTTGCTCTTGACTGGACAGGAAGCGGAATGGAAGTACATTTTCAGGGTACATCCATCTGGGCTGAACTTGAGGCTCCTTCAAGAAATACAATTATGTGGATGATCGTTTTGTCGGACGGTTGCCCGATATCACGCTTTCCTGTTGAACCGGGCTGCAGATATTATCCGCTTTTACTCGGTATGGAAGCGGAAAAAAGCAGAACAGTTACCCTTTTAAAAGAGACACAGCCAATGCCCTCGGATCCTGAGGCTACTGTTTTTTTAAGATCAATCAGATTTGACGGAAAACTTTTGCCATTATCATCTTATAAATATAAAATCGAATTTATCGGGGACAGTCTGACAAGCGGTGAGGGCGCACTTGCACCAAGAGGTAATGAAGAATGGATAACGCCATGGTTTTCAGCCAGAGGAAATTACTCCTGGTATACCTGCCAATCCTTAAACGCTGAAAGACGGATCCTTTCACAAAGCGGATACGGTGTTTGCTGGGACTGGGAGCATTGTTCCTTCAATAACATGAAGGACGGATATGAAAAAATAGCCGGCGTTCTTTTCGGTCCGGCGGCAGAAAAAAGAGGCTGTCAAAAAAATTACGATTTTTCATCCTGGAAAGCAGATGCTGTATGTATCAGGCTTTTAACAAATGATTCAAACGGCATGAAAGAAAAAAATTCTTTTGATGAGGAAAAAGAATTTGTAATAAATAGTTGTATTGAATTAATCAATAAAGTCAGAATAAATAATGCCGACGCTAAAATAATCTGGATATTACCCGGCTCAGATTCACATCCGGAAATCGCGGAAGAAGCCGTAGAGCGTGCTAAAAAAACCGGTATGACGGGAATCAGCTGTTTTGCATTACCGGATTATTCATCACAAGATATGGGAGCAAGATTTCATCCGAATGCAGAGTGGAATAAAAGAGCAGGAATGCTGCTGACAGAATATCTGAAAACTATTCTTTAGAATTTACATTTGAAAATGCATTTCTCAGAAAATGAACGGACAAAAATATGATGTTTTTCTATTTACAAGCACAATATAGTTGTGCTATTATTCTTATGTAAAGGAGGTATTGTTAATGAAGAGCGAGTCTTCTGCAGGGATGATCAATGCCGCCGGAAAAGCTTATGGGGATATCATACGGGAATATCGCCGTAAAAAGAAAATGAGCCAGGAAGAACTTGGACATATAGCCAATGTCAGGAAAAATGCTGTCGGGGCATGGGAAGCCGGAAGAAGCCGTCCGGATATAGCCAGTATTCCCGGGCTTTGTGATGCTTTAGATTTACCGTTGAATGTATTCTTCGGTCTTTCCCAGGATACATATGAAGAAGAATTGAGCAGAAAATTTCATCGTTTGTCAGAGTATAATCAGAATATTGTTCTTCATGAAATGGACATGCTTTATGATTTGCAATCACCGAAGAAAAAAACAATTTCTGATGTTAAGCTTGTTCGTCTTTTTATGAATGATGTTTCAGCAGCCGCAGGGTATAGTTACGGCCTTGCCGAAACCTCCGGAGAACTTGTATATTTAAAATCTGATTCTGTTACAGAACAGGCAGATGAAATAATAAGGGTCAGCGGCGACAGTATGGAACCGACATTCCATGACGGAGACCGTGTGTTTATTAAACATCATGTATCAATTCAGCCGGGGGACATCGGCATATTTGTAAACGGGGATGCAGGATATATAAAAGAATACCGATCTGATGGCTTGCACAGCCATAATCCAGCATATCCCGTCATCAGGTTTACAGAAAATGATGATGTAAAATGTGTAGGAAAAGTTATCGGCAAACTGAAAAAAAATCAATTTGCCAGCGAGGAAGAGATTGCCGCCTATAATTCTACAGGAGGGATGGGATGAAAAAATGAAGAGCAGAAAACCGAGAAACCCTGATAAAAGAGAAGCCATTCTTCAGTTTATGATAGTATATTATAAAAAAAACGGACATCAGCCCAGTATCCGCGAAATCGGCTCAGCGACAGGATTATCATCAACATCTACAACTGCGGGATATCTGAACCGAATGGTACGTGACGGTATTCTGGGGAAGTCTGAAAAGCATTATCGTACTTATTTTGTAAAAATTTCTTCTCAAGAAATAAAAAAACAGATCATCTGAATATAAAAGCCGGTTTCTTGAAAACCGGCGAATTTCTTATTATTCCGTAAAAGGATAAAAACCCTAATCGGTAAATCTCACTATAAGAGAAAAGGCAAAGACAAAAAAATGAAAAAGACCGAATTCCCCCGGACTGTGTCTGTCTTTCTGGAAACAGACATCAGCCATAACCTCCTTTATTACAGGTTGTTTCTGCATATGAAAAAACGTGGCATGGGGTCAAATTAATATAATCAGAGAAACGCGTGGGTGGAAAGAAAAAAGCCGTCACTGTTTATGTGACGGCTTGCCAATAAAATATCACTCAAGCATAGCTGCGCCGAGAATTCCTGCTTCAGCGCCGAGAACAGCCAGTTCAACAGAAGGCATGGGCATATCGTTGAAAATAACATAATGAGGGTATTCTGCTCTGACAGCGTCAAGCAGGAAGGCTCCTGCTTTACTGACACCTCCGCCAAGAACAATTATTTCAGGGTCAAGAAAATTAATTACATTGGCGATTGCCTGAGACAAATAACTGATATAACGCCGAAATAATTTTTCAGCAACAGGGTCTCCTTCTTTTGCTGCATCAAAAACAGTTTTAGCATTGATTTTCGCCGGATCCTGAGCTGCATATTGAAAAATAAGAGATTCCGGATGCTGTTCAATTCGCTCACGCGCCATACGGATCAATGCAGTAGCAGAGCAATAACGTTCCAGACATCCGCGATTGCCGCATGTACAAGGTACACCATCCAGTTCCATAATCATATGGCCGAGTTCTGCACCAATACCATGGAATCCCTTCCAGATTTTTCCATTAAGGATAATACCGCTACCGATTCCGGTGCCGAGTGTAATAAAGACACTGGAGGAGGTTCCTGCGCTGATACCGGCTTTGCTTTCTGCCAAAGCTGCTACATTTGCATCGTTTTCTATCAGGACCGGTTTATCAATATGCTTCCTGAATTCTTCCCGAAGAGGGACGTGGTACCAACCCATATTGGTACATTTTATAACTTCGCCTGATTTATCGTCCGCGATTCCCGGTATACCTATGCCGATGGAAGAAACACTTTCAAGAGCAATTCCGGACGGAAGATTCGGATAAAGCAATTTTTTGACTGATTCCGCCATTCGTTCGACTTGTTCTGAAAAGGGAATATCCGTGCGGGTAGGTATTGAATTCTGACTGATTATTTGATCTTTTTCATCTACTAGTCCAACCTTGATGCCTGTTCCACCAATATCAATACCGATACGATACATAACAGAAACCTCCTTAATCTGTTTTTTCCGTCTGTGAAAGCTGCTCAGACAATTGTTGATTCAGAACCTGCGCCGCATGATATCCCATGTTTTTCAGGCTGAGGTTACGGGCGGCAACTTCTACGATAATTGCGAGATTCCGCCCCGGCTTAACCGGAATGATGAGATGAGGGACCTTAACACCGAGAATTTCAGTATATTGTTCATTCAGACCGATACGGTCACTTGGATGGAAGTCTTCCCATAACTCTAGTTCAAGCACCATATCTATTGTTTTGCTGACGGTCACAGCACTGACGCCATACATAGCTTTAATATCAATCAATCCGATCCCGCGGATTTCCATCAGGTGTCGAATTGACTTGGGGCATGTTCCAATCAGGCGTTCATCGGATACACGACAGATATCAACAACATCATCAGCAACAAGCTGATGGCCGCGTTTAATAAGCTCAAGCGCTGCTTCACTCTTGCCCACACCGCTTTTTCCTGAGAGCAGAACGCCTACATTGTAAACATCCATCAAAACGCCATGGCGTGTAATATGTGGAGCTAAACTTCGGGAAAGATAATTGATGGCAACAGCCGTAAATTTGCTTGTTACCAGCTCGCTGAGATAAACAGGGATTCCTTTTTCAAGAGCGGCTGATAATAATTCTTGCGGAGGTATCATATTGCGGCAAACAATGACACATGGCAGATCATAGGAAAAATATCTCGAAAGAATCTTTCTGCGATCTTCGGGAGTTTGACGTTCAAGATAAGTCATTTCAACTTTTCCGATGACTTGCGGCCTTTCGTACGCAAAATACTCATAGAATCCGCAGAACTGCATTCCGGGACGATTAAGATCAGGCGTACGGATATCCCATTCACTTTTAACGGGAGGAACAAGGCATTGTAAATTCAAATCCCGCTGAAACTGATCTGCATGGATCATGAAAGAATCATCTCCTGTTTGGAAAAGTATCTTTGAAGATATACAGCGACTCCATCTTCATTATTACTTGGACACACATCATCACAAAGAGGGACTAAATCTTGTCTTCCGTTAGACATAAGCACCGATCGGCCTGCCGCACGAAGCATTGAGAGATCATTCAGGCTATCTCCGAAAGCAATTATATCTGATGGGGAGATATGAAGAATACCTGCTGCGTATTGCAGCGCATTTCCTTTTGTAGCCAGGACAGGATTAAACTCAAGGAAATATGGTTTAGAACATGTAACAGATACACGACCTGCAAAAAGTGACTGGGCTTCTTTAAGCATGGACGCAATTTTATGTTCTTCTGCCATCATCAGAATTTTGTTTCGCGGTTCACGGATGAATTTAGTAAGATCTCCGACGAATACTCCGCTGAGGCTTGATGCTGACGCATAACGCTCTGCCCAGACGGATTCTTCATTATAGTAAAAATGATTTCCTGCATAAGTCTGAGTGTAGCAATGGTGTTTTTTTCCGAATTCAGCTATTTCAAGCCCTGTTTCCTCTGAAAACAACTCCTGCTTCAGGAGTCGGTGTGTTTGCCCATCCCAGATTTCAGCGCCGTTGCATGATATATAAAGCGAAGCGCAGCCAAGAAGATCAACAAAGGATTTCATACTAAGCTGTGCTCTGCCGCTTGCCGGAATGATAAAAATTCCACGGCCTGAAAGGGTGCGCAGAATCGAAACAGTAAATGAAGAGATCGACAAATCATCTCTTAAGAGGGTGTCATCCAGATCAAAGGCAACAGCTTTCAAATATGCCTGCCTCCTAATGGTCAAATACGGGAGAATAAGAGCGCAAGTGAATTATTTCAGTGCAGCAACAGCGGCATGCTGAACAGGGATACAATCAATAAAACGCTGCATATAAGAATCAAATCCGGCTTCATCTTCAGGATCAGGATCTACAGTAATCTGTTTCATTCCGGAAAAGACATTATTCTGAAGATAATCTTCCAGAGACTCGTCGGGAAGTTTGTTTATTCTGTAATCAGCGAGAAGAGCAATGCCCCATGCACCGCCTTCACCGGCAGTTTCCATAACAGTTACGGGAGCATGAATGGCAGCTGAAAGCAGGTTCTGAGCGACGCCTTCTGTTTTGAAGAGGCCGCCATGTCCGTATACTCTGTCTATTGCTACGTGTTCTGAATTCATTAATTCCATACCGTACTTCAGAGTTTCCATGCTGGCATAAATCTGAGTACGCATAAAATTGGCGAGCGTCATTTTAGCATCTGGAAGACGGAAAAATAACGGACGGCCTTCAGAAAGGCCGGTAACAGGCTCGCCGGCTAAATAATTGAAACTGACAAGTCCACCGCAATCTTTTTCGCCTTCCATGGCTTTTTTAAAACATTTTGTATACATTTCGTTTGTAGAAATATCGAATCCCATCGTTTCAGCAAATTCACGGAAAAGAGACATCCATGCATTAATATCTGATGTGCAACTATTACAATGAACCATTCCGACTTGTTTTCCGGAGGGAGTCGTTACAATGTCAATTTCGGGATATACTTTGCTGAGGGGTTTTTCAAGAACTATCATACTGAAAATGGAAGTACCTGCGCTGACATTTCCCGTCCTTTCCCTGACACTGTTGGTAGCAGTCATGCCTGTTCCGGCATCACCTTCCGGAGGACATAAAGGACAGCCGGGAACAAGATCTCCGGCCGGATCCAAAAGGAATGCACCGGCTTCTGTCAGAGTTCCGGCATCTTCTCCAGCCTTCAGGACCTGTGGAAGTATATTCTTCAGTTTCCATGGATAATGCCGGTCAGAAATAAGTTTGTCAAAGATTGTAATCATATCAGCGTCAAAATCACAGGATATGCTGTCAATGGGCATCATACCGCTGGCATCACCGATTCCAAGGACCTTTCTGCCGGTTAAAAGATAGTGGATCCAACCGGCCAGAGTAGTCAGGTAAGAAATGTCCGAAACATGTTTTTCTTCGTTCAGGACAGCTTGATAAAGATGACTCAGGCTCCAGCGCTGAGGCATGTTGAAATGGAAGGCTGCTGTCAGCTTTGACGCGGCATCGCCTGTGATTGTGTTTCTCCAGGTCCGGAACGGAACAAGGAGTTTCATTTCCGAATCAAAAGGCAGATAACCATGCATCATGGCACTTATTCCGATAGCGGCAAATCGGGTGAGTGTTATGCCGTAATCGGTAAATACTGCTTTTTTCAAATCGGCATAACTGGACTGAAGTCCACGGATAATTGCCTGTTCACTATAAGTCCATATACTGTTGACGTAGTCATTTTCCCATTCATGACTTCCGGATGCAAGCACTGAATGATCCGGTCCGATCAGAACGCTTTTGATACGGGTAGAACCAAATTCAATGCCAAGTATTGCTTTCCCTTCTGAAATCCAGATTTTATGATTATTCATTGCAGATACTCCTCTTTTTTTATTTATACTAACATACCAAATTAAAAAAATCAAAGAAAACACTGCTGGCCGGTATGTCAAAACAGAAAGAAATCAAAGACAAAGATCGCATAATTGCATAGGGAAAAACATTTCAAGACAATGCGGATCGATTTCAACCTGATATCCTATTTTGCCGGCGCTAAATAGGATTTGGTCAAAGGAGAATGCAGAAATATCCAGGACGGTACGAAACTGTTTCTTCATGCCGATTGGTGAGCAACCGCCGTGAATATACCCGGTCAGCGGCAGAAGATCACGGGATTTAAGCATAACAATATTTTTTTCTTCAACAGCGGAAGCAGCTTTTTTAAGATCCAGTTCTTTTTCGACAGGAATCATGAAGACATAATGATTTCCTGATGCTCCGGTTGTGACAAGGGTTTTAAAAACCCGTAACGGATCCTGACCGAGAACAGCAGCCACTTCTGCTCCGGACAAAGCAGATGAAGTATTATAGGTATATGCGTGATAATTGATTTTTTTCTGAGAAAGAAGACGCATGACATTTGTTTTTTCAGAGAGAGTGTTTTTCATGACAGCCCCCTTATAAAATAAATAATTCAGCTGAATTCTTATTTGAGATAACGGTTTACGGGGTGCGGTACATGGGGAGCACGGGACCGTTTATGCCGGAAAATCAGCCGCAAAAGTACAATGATAATAAACAAGGCAAAAAGTGGACCTAAAAGAATCAGCGCTATTTCAGGTGAGAACGGCGGAAACGGATTTGGATCAGCATTTGTTTCCTCAACGATCTGTTCCAGCGTTTTCGGAGCATTGTCACGGGCAGCAACAGAACGGGACGCAATCAAATCGTATTCTGCCGAAACTCCTTTATCTGTGAAATAAGTAACAGTTCCCATTATTTCTCCTGCGGTAATGGGAGCGACAAAATCACGTGTATATTGGAAGAGCAATATATCCTGAATGTTTGCTGCAAGTCTTTCAGCTTCTGCTTTTGTTGTAACAATAACAGGCTGTGTCTCATTGTTCTTTGCACGGCATATAAGCTGAACTTTTCCTCTTTTAGTGTCTGATGTGGAGTAGCCGCTGGTTTCAATTGTCTTTGGATTCATGGAGTAAAGTTCAAGCGGGGTTACGCTGACATACTGGCTGAAACCATAGTCCATCAGTTTGATTGTGTCAGCCCATCTGGCGCGGCGACCTGTGAAAAAGACTACGGAAATCAGGTCGACGCCGTTGCGGGAAGCTGAGCCGACAAAGCAATAACCGGATCTTGAATGGCTTCCTGTTTTGATGCCGGTAGCATCAGGATAGAAATACTTATTAGGATTTTCTTCAGAACCTGGAAGCATATATTCCGTTTTGGTAGTAATAGTTCTTTTTCTTTGCTTATTCGTTCTCGCAATCGTATAAGAAGTGGTCCCGGCAATTTGACGGAAGAGGTCATTTTTCATAGCCTCTCTTGCGATAAGTGCCATATCGTATGCAGTTGTATAGTGGTTATCATTATGAAGGCCGTGAGGATTCATAAAATGAGTATTTTGACAGCCGAACAATGAAGCTGTATTATTCATAAGATCGACAAAAGACGCAATACTTCCTGATACTGTTTCAGCAATAACATTTGCCCCGTCGTTCCCGGAACGAAGTATGGTTCCGTAAAGAACGTCAATATAACGGATTTCTTCACCGACCTGAAGACCCATCGTAGATGAATCAGAATCAATATCATACATGGCTGTTTCAGAAACTGTTACAGTCTGATAAAGATCATCTACCATAATTATTCCCAGGAGGACAGTCATGATTTTTGTTGTGGACGCAGGGAAATGAACGGAATATGCATCTTTATCAAAAATAACTTCAGAAGTATCAGCCGTGATCAGGATGGCAGATTCAGCATAAAGCTGATCAGGCTCAAGATTTTCGGGGTGAGAAGGATCATATTTATTCGCGTTCGGAGAGAGTGTGGGTTCAGGGATGGGATCGGCGGCAAAAGAGAAAGAAGAGGCAAAAGAAAGTACAATTACAGAAAAAATAAGAAGCAATTTTCTCAAAAAGAAATGCACCTCCTTTCCCGGAAATGAAATTGATGATTAACCGACAGACGCGTATGGAACTGAAAAGGGCGGTAGAGGTGAATTGCCGCTCAACTGAAGGATCAGATATATGACTCCGATAACAGCCAGATACAGTGAAAACCATCCGAGCGGTATTTTTGAAATCAGTCTGAGCATGATTCGAATAGCCAGGAAACCGGATACCGCCGCAACGAGTATTCCAAGAAGAGTCGGCAGTAATTCAATTTCCTGAAAATATCCTTCCGCCAGCGCATCTTTTCCTTCCATCAAAAAAGATCCAATTATTGCGGGAGCACTCATCATAAATGAAAATCTCGCAGCAGTGTTTTTGCTTAATCCGGTGAATACTCCGCCTGCGATGGTGGAACCGCTCCGGGATATTCCGGGAATCATGCCGATGCCCTGAAAAGTTCCCATCACAGCAGCATTCCAAAAACTAACTTTGCTCTTTTTTTGATTCGATCTTGCCGCATGATCACTGAGCAGGAGAAAAACCGCCGTAATCAGGAAAGATGCACCTAAAAACCAGCCTGAATCGAAAACAGCGAAGCCGTTGACTTCAGGAAAGAGTTTCTTGGCAAATAAATATATAAGTAATGTAGGTAATGAAGCGATAATAAGGAGAAAAAGAGTTTTGTTTTTAATTGGATGGGCAATCATTGCTATCCATTCTTTACGAAAAACAAGAAGCACCGGCAGAAGCGTTCCTATATGAAGCAGAATATCCAGCATTTTCATTGCGGGGGTATCAGTTTGAATTCCGATAAGCAATCTGGACAGCAGAAGATGTCCGCTGGAAGAAACAGGCAAAAATTCACAAAGCCCCTGAATAAGGCCTAAAAGAAAACTGTGAAAATATGACATAAAAACATCATCCTTCCATCATGAATCGCCGTTACTATAGCACAAACAGGCAGATTTGGAAAGCTTGACGGAAAGTGTGGCTCTAACTATAATCATGAAAGAATTCCATGCGTGCGGAACGCAGAAGGAGAATGGATATCATGAAGCTCGGAGTTGTTGGTTTACCGAATGTCGGAAAGAGCACATTATTTAATGCCATTACAAAGGCTGGAGCACAGGCAGAAAACTATCCATTCTGCACTATAGAACCGAATACCGGTGTCGTTATGGTTCCGGATCATCGCCTGGACGTTCTCGCAGACATGTATCATCCGAAGAAAGTAACCCCTACAACAATAGAGTTTGTTGATATTGCCGGGCTTGTAAAAGGCGCTAGTCGTGGTGAAGGACTGGGAAATAAGTTTTTGAGTCATATCAGAGAAGTTGATGCAATTGTCCATGTTGTCCGCTGCTTTGAAAATGAGAACATTATTCATGTTGATGGCAGCATAAATCCCGCCAGAGATATTGAAACGATAAATCTGGAATTGATATTTGCAGATATGGATACTGTTCTTCGCAGAAAAGAGAAGGCATTAAGGAATTTCCGGGGCGGTGATAAACGCAGCGCATTGGAAGCAGACCTAGCGGAAAGGCTGTATGCACATCTGGAATCCGGGAAACCGGCGAGAACTTATAATGTTTCCGATGAAGAAAAAGCAATTCTTGACGGTTGGTTTCTTTTAACAACAAAACCTGTAATCTATGCCGCAAATATTTCCGAGGATGATATCGGAAAGCCTGAAAACGAAATATCTTTTCTCGAAGATGTCAGAAAAATCGCTGATGGTGAAAACGCTGAAATGATCATAATATCTGCAGCGATTGAAGAAGAAATCGCTCAAATGGACGGCGATGAAAAGAAGGAATTTCTGGAGGAACTTGGTATCGGTCAAAGCGGACTTGATCGCCTGATCACAGCATGTTACAGACTTCTCGGATTAATTTCTTTTCTGACTGCCGGAGAAGATGAATGTCGTGCCTGGACTATCACGGAAGGCACTAAAGCACCGCAGGCAGCTGGGAAAATTCATACTGATTTTGAAAAAGGCTTCATTCGTGCTGAGGTTGTTCCTTTTGATACATTGATTGCAAACGGATCTATGACCGCGTGCCGTGAAAAAGGATTGATCCGCAGCGAAGGCAAAGATTATGTCATGAAGGACGGAGATATAACTCTGTTCCGGTTTAATGTATAATGATGGGAAGGGGAGAAAGTATGTCCCGTTTGCGGTATTTCTGGAACCGACTGTTTAAAATGGATTGGAAAGCCATGTGGAAAACAACCGGACTGCTTAAGAAAAGAAGCGGAAAGGGAAGACTGTGGCTTATGGCGGACATGCTGAAATGTGCCGTAAAATATAATGCCGGTTACATTGACTATAAAATTGCTCAGATGTATAAATTAAATGATGCGCAGAGAAAGACTGTCATTACCAGAGGTATTTCTAACGATATTGTTCGAAGGATGAATCCGAAGGAATATTGGCATTTCTTTGATGACAAGACAGAATTCAATTCTCTGTTCAGCGAGTGGATTCCGAGAAAATGGATCCGTATTGATGAAAACACAAATATGGAACAGCTCCATGAGCTTTGCAGAAGAAATAAGGAATTAATTGGAAAACCGCTTGAAGGATCAAGCGGACAAGGAATCATAAAATATAAACAGGAAGATTGGCAAAACGGTACGGAAAACTTTCTGCTTCAGTTAAGAAAGGACGGCATCGGAATTCTGGAAGAACTGGTCAAACAGCACCCCCAGATGGCCTCGCTTTGTCCGACATCCGTTAATACCTGCCGTATCGCGACGCTTCTGGGAGATAAAAAGCAGGGCATCGTTTACGCATTTCTCAGAATAGGGAACGGAAAGGTAATGGATAATGTTGACTGTGGAGGAATGGCAGCACGTATTGATGTAGAATCGGGAAAGCTAAGGACTGTCGGAGCGGATAAACAAGGTAATACTTTTATCCGTCACCCGATGACAGATGCCCCGATTATCGGATTCACCATTCCTTTCTGGAAAGAAGCGAAGGAAATGTGCTTAAAGGCAGCGCAAAAGGTACCTCAAATGCGTTTTGTCGCCTGGGACGTTGCAATTACGGAAACCGGGCCGACATTTATCGAAGGAAACAGCTTTCCGTCACACGCAATTCCACAGTTTGCTGCTCATTATCCTGACGGGATCGGCATTTTACCAGAATTTGAAAAATTTATTGATTTATAAGCTTGCATTTTTATAGAGAGACTGATAGAATATAGAAGTTACACGGACGGTCCTCTAGCCAGATCGTAACAGCTTGCCCGTTCGGGTTGGCAGATCGGTATATGAACGTCTATGAGGGAAGGAGGCACATCAGTATGAATGAGATCATCCGCTCCATCGAAGCCAAACAGATCCGCAGCGATCTTCCCGCAATTAATGTTGGCGATACTCTTCGGGTATGGGTCAAGGTTGTGGAAGGAAGCAGGGAACGTCTTCAGGCTTTTGAAGGTACCGTGATTGCAAAGCGCAACGGCGGAATCAGGGAAACCTTTACGGTTCGCCGAGTTTCTTACGGAATCGGCGTGGAACGTACATTCCCCGTTCATTCTCCCCGTGTGGATCATATTGAAGTTATCCGTCACGGTAAAGTTCGCCGCGCCAAGCTCTACTATCTGCGTGATCGTCAGGGCAAGGCAGCCAAGATCAAGGAAGTCAAGCGCGTCTGAGTCATGTGCCAAAACAGCCGGTTTATCCGGCTGTTTTTTCTATACTTCAATTTGTTCTTACAACTTCTTGTTTTTATACTCTGAAAAAGAGGAATTATGTATTAATATGTAGTAATATTAATTGAAATCAATCCTTATCATAAAGGAGAACAGAATGAAAGACAGAAGCGAGGCAAAGAAAAAAGCTGAAGAGCTGGTATCCCGTATGACTGTTGAAGAAAAAGCCAGCCAGATGCGGTATGATGCACCGGCGATTCCCCGACTTGGCATACCGGCATATAATTGGTGGAATGAAGCTTTGCACGGTGTAGCAAGAGCGGGAACGGCAACAGTGTTTCCACAGGCTATCGGTATGGCTGCCATGTTCGATGAAGACATGCAGGAAGAAATTGCGTCAGTTATCGCTGAAGAAGCGAGAGCAAAGTATAACGGTCAGAGCAGCCACAATGATCGTGATATTTATAAGGGACTGACTGTTTGGAGTCCCAATATCAATATATTCCGTGATCCGAGATGGGGAAGAGGGCATGAAACCTACGGTGAAGATCCTTATTTGACGAGCCGCCTTGGGATTCGCTTTATCAAAGGGCTTCAGGGAGACGGGAAATATCTGAAAACAGCTGCATGCAGCAAGCATTTTGCTGTTCATTCAGGCCCGGAAGCACTGCGGCATGAATTTAATGCTGTTGCCAATTCAAAAGATATGAATGAAACATACCTGCCTGCTTTTGAGGCGACTGTCAAGGAAGCCGATGTCGAATCTGTGATGGGCGCATATAACCGGGTCAACGGAGAGCCTGCGTGTGGTTCAAAGAAACTACTGAAAGAAACACTTCGCGACCGTTGGGGCTTCAGAGGACATGTTGTCAGCGACTGCTGGGCGATTCGTGACTTCCATACAAAGCACATGGTTACTTCTACTGCACCGGAAAGTGTTTCACTTGCTCTGAAAAACGGATGCGATTTGAACTGTGGGAACACCTATCTTCACATTCTTGAAGCATTACAAGAGGGATTGATCGAAGAGAAAGACCTTGATCAAGCCTGCGTACGTCTGTTTACTACACGGTACCTTCTTGGCCTTTTTGACGAGGACTGTGAATACAACAGCATCCCTGTTACCGCAACGGACACGGATGAACACGCGGCATTGGCCCAGAAGGCTGCTGAGAAGTGTATGGTGTTATTGGAAAATGACGGAGTTCTTCCTCTTGATCCGTCAGGAATCAAAACAATCGCTGTGATCGGACCAAACGCTGACAGCATACCGGCCCTTGAAGGAAACTATAATGGAACCAGCAGCCGCTATGTAACATTTTTGGAAGGAATACGTTCATATTGCAGCGATCATGGAATTCGTGTCCTGTACAGTCTCGGATGCCACCTCTTTAAGGATCGGACTTCCGGGCTCAGTCAGCCTGATGACCGGCTTGCAGAAGCAGCGATGTATGCAGAAGCAGCAGACGTGACAATAGCGTGTGTTGGTCTTGATGCAGGTCTGGAAGGAGAAGAAGGGGACACCGGAAATGAATATTTCAGCGGAGATAAAAAGGATCTTTTGATTCCGGAATCTCAGAGAAAGCTCCTTTCTGTACTAAACCGCAGTGCCAAAAAACTGATCACAGTAATTGCCGGAGGATCGTCTTTGAATGTGCAGGAAGGGAATGCTAAAATTTTTGCATGGTATCCTGGACAGGCAGGAGGAAAGGCATTGGCAAGGATCCTTTTCGGTGAAGTTTCTCCCAGTGGGCATTTGCCTGTAACCTTCTATCGGAGTACGGATGATCTTCCCCCGTTTGAAGATTATAATATGAAAAACAGGACGTACAGATATTTTGAAGGAAAACCGCTTTATCCGTTCGGATTTGGGATGAGTTATACAAAATTTGAGCTTAGCGAAGCATCCGTTTCAGATGGAAAAGTCATGGTGACAGTAAAAAATATCGGAAAAACGGATGGAGATGCTGTCGTTCAGGTTTATGTATCCTGTAAAAGCGAATATGCTCCTGATCATCCCAGACTTTGCGGTTTCAAACGTGTTTCACTGAAAAAAGGAGAAAAAACAGAGGCAACCATTATCCTTGATAAACTGACCAATACGGTTGTAAATGATAACGGTGAAAGAGTAACGGCAGAAATTAAAGCGTTATATGTCGGCCTGAATCAACCTGATCCATACAGCGTTATGCTGACAGGCAATAAGCCCATTGAAATAAAATATTAATTTTTTATCAATCGTATAAAAATGGAAACCGCTTCATAAATGAAGCGGTTTCTGCTATTAGATAGATTGAAATAAAAAAAGATAATGAATATAATAAATTGAAATGAATAACGGAGGGGTTTAATGTTCACAGGATTTACAGATGAAACCGTTCAGTTTTTTCTTGATCTCAGATTCCATAATAATACAGAGTTTTTTCACGAACAGCATGACAGATATCTCGAGTATGTTCAGAAACCTTTTTATGACTTCATAACTGATTTGGCTCCTGATATGAGAAAAATTGATCCGATGATGGAGATCAGACCATACAAATGCCTTTCACATATTCATCGTGATACAAGGTTTTCAAAGGATAAAAGCCCTTATCGGGATCATTTGTGGCTCTTGTTTCGGCGCGCTGCCGAACCTCGTGAGAAATCGCTGATGTATTTTTTTGAATTTGGTCCTTCATCTTTGGCCTGGGGACTTGGATTCTGGGGTGAAAACAGGGATGCGATGGATGTTTTCAGGAAGCAGATGGCTGCTAATCCGAAGGGAACAGAAGCATTGATAGATGATTTGAATCTCAGTGGGAGAAAGCTTTTCCTTGACAGCAGCATGCATAAAAGAATGAGTGTACCGCCGGGAATTCCAGATAACCTGAAAAAATGGTATTTGACAAAAGAATTATATATTGGGAAAATGTCACCACAGTATAGCTGGTGTTTTTCAGAAAAAGTATTACAGGAAGTAAGAAAGGATTTTATAAGTCTTGCACCACTGTATCAGAAGCTCCGAGGCATATGCGACGATATCATATCTGAAACATTATAATATAAATCAAAAAAAGGAGAGATGGTTATGGACTGGCTGAAACTGAAAAGCGGATCTGATGTGCGTGGCGTCGCCGTTGGTGATAGTGCTGTTATTACACCAGATCTTGCGATGGCACTTGGCATGGCTTTTGTGGAAATGCTGTCGGAAAGAAAAAATAAACCGCAAAATCAGATTGTTGTTGCAATCGGACGTGACAGCAGAATTTCAGGTCCTGAACTGCTTTGTGCAGCTGCGGAGGGGATCAGCAGTAAAGGAGCAACAGTACTTGACTTCGGCATGTGTACTACACCTGCCATGTATATGAGCATTATTACGCCGGGCTTTTGTCCGGATGGTTCCATTATGATTACGGCAAGTCATCATCCATGGGACAGAAACGGTCTCAAGTTTTTTACGGAGCAGGGCGGAATAGAAAGCAGGGACGTTGAATGGCTTCTTTCAAAAGCGCAGCATATGGAAAGGCATAATACTATTGAGGATGGGCGGATCATTCACAGGGCCTTTTTGCCTGTTTATTCAGAACAGCTTGCAGACAGGATCAGAAACGGTCTGAATACAAATAAAGCAAAACCGCTGTCAGGATTGCATGTTGTTGTTGATGCCGGAAACGGTGCCGGAGGATTTTATGCTGAATTGCTGGAAAAACTGGGAGCGAATACGAAAGGAAGTCAGTTCCTTGATCCTGACGGAATGTTTCCGAACCATATTCCGAATCCGGAAAATCCAGATGCTATTGCATCACTTCGGCAGGCAGTTATGGCTTCTGAGGCAGATCTCGGTGTGATTTTCGATACTGACTGTGACCGGGCGGCTATAGTGGATTCAGATGGGAAGGAAATTAACAGGAACCGACTGATAGCTTTGATCAGCGCCATTTTGCTTGAGCAGAAGAAGGGTATTACGGTCGTAACGGATTCTGTTACATCATCAGGATTGAAAGCATTTATCTGCAAAAGAGGCGGAGAACATTATCGTTATAAACGCGGCTACAGAAATGTTATAGATGAGGCAATCAGGCTTAATGAAACCGGGATTGACTGCCCGCTGGCAATTGAAACAAGCGGACATGCCGCACTGAAGGAAAACCATTTCCTGGACGATGGGATGTATCTGGTTACCGTGCTGATCGTAAAAGCCATGCAGATGAAGGAAAAGGGAGAAACACTCGGATCCTTGATAAGTGAATTGAAAGAGCCTGTTGATAGCGCAGAATTGAGACTGACCATTCTTGAAGATGATTTCCGGTCTAAGGGAGAAGAAGCGATACAGAAAGTTCTGAAATTTGCAGAACAACATCAGGAATGGCATATAGCACCGGACAACAGAGAAGGGATACGGATCAGTTTTGATCTGGATGGAGTGAAAGATTCAGGATGGCTTTTACTGCGCCTGAGCGTTCATGATCCTGTCTTGCCTCTGAACGTAGAATGCGATGTTCAGGGAGGTGTAAAAATATTGCTGAAAAGCCTGTATGAAGTCCTGAAAGATACTAAAGGAATTGATTTCTCTTCAATAAAAGAGGTCTTGGAGTAAAAAAGATAAGAAAGAAAAAACAAATAAAGCAGAGGGATATATCCTCTGCTTTTTATTTATAAATTGTAACAAAAATAAAATTGATTTGACTTTCTTTTCCGGGAGGTGTAAAATCCAACTGTACTAATCGTAATAGTACAGTCAAACGGAAATGAATAATTCAGAAAGGAGAAATCCGTTTGTTTGTTATAGACCCCCGAAATAAAGCGCCGCTTTATGAACAACTGGCTCAGCAGCTCAGATGGCAGATAGCTATGGGTTTTCTTTCTCCGGATGAGCCTTTGCCTTCTGTCAGACAACTTTCTGCCGAACTCGGGGTCAACCCGAATACGATCCAGAAGGCTTACCGGCAAATGGAACAGGAAGGATTGATATATTCCTGTCCGGGGAGAGGAAGCTTTGTTACGCCGGAAGTGGTTGAGCAAAGAACAAAACAGTGGGAAACGCAGCTTGAGAAGCTCAAAAAGGAAATCCAGAAAGCAAAAGAGATGGGAATTCCTTTTAATAAGCTGACAGATACTGTACAACAAATATACGGGGAGTGATTAAATTGCTCAAAGCAGTTAATGTGGAAAAGTATTTTGAGGAAAAACATATTCTTAACTGCATAAATATTACCCTCAAAGAAGGCCGTGTTTTCGGACTGGTAGGAACAAACGGAGCAGGAAAATCTACTCTTCTGAGAACACTTTGCGGAATCTATTCAACAGATGGCGGGAAAGTATATCTGAACGACCTTGCTGTGAATGATAATCCGGAAATCAAATCGGAAATAGGCTATCTCAGTGACGATCCGGCCTTTCTTCATGCCTCAACGATTCTTCAGATGGGAAGATTTCAGAAAGCATATTATCCTCAACAGGATGAAGCCAGGCTTGCTGAACTTTGCAACCGATTCAGTCTTCCGATCAACGAAAAGATTTCCAGCCTGTCAAAAGGTACGCAAAAAAGGGTTCAGGTATGTCTTGCCCTTTCCCGAAGGCCAAAGGTTTTGCTGTGCGATGAAACATTTGACGGACTTGATCCTGTTATGAAAGACACATTTCGAAAAGTCATCAGTGAAGAAACCTATGACAGAGGAATGATAACGGTTATGGCCGGCCACAATTTACAGGAAATGGAAGGACTTTGTGACAGTGTAGGATTCCTTCATAACGGGAAAATACTCACATCGGGCGATATGGATACAGTGATTGGCGGAATGGTCAGAATTCAGTTTGCTACGTCTGTTCCTCTTGAAGAAGAAGAACTTAAAAACCTGAATCCGCTGAAAATACAAAGACAAGGGCGCCTTTGTGTCCTGACTCTTCGCGGAAATGAAGATACGGCAGTACAAGCTGTTCAACAGTTTATGCCAATGTTTACCGAAATACTGCCTCTTTCACTGGAAGAAGTTTTCATTCTTGAAATGGAGGAACAGGGATATGCAAAATAAAAGGCAGCGGACCTCAGAACTGTCATGGCTTCTGAAACGTTTTATTTTCCTCGGTATTATTTCCGTTCTGATCTCTTTTGTGGTTCTTGTCCTTTTCGGAGTAATGGAAATTACTGAGACAATGGATAGCCTCAGGTATGATGATGAAAAATACATGAACGTGAATGTGCAATACTATACAGAACAGCTTACATTAAATTATCCGTACATGGCTATAAGCCTTGAAGTACTGTGCATTCTTTTCGGCGGTATCGGCTTTGGAAGCGCGCTGGTCATGTTCAGTCATTTGTTTTCCAGAAAGCAGTCCATGATGATGGCTGCATTACCAGTAAGTAAAACCAAGGATTTTCTTTATCGGATAGCAAGCTATATGATCCTGGTTGTGACGCCGATCGTAATCTGTCTGGGAGTATATCCTATTATTGTCAGATTAAACGGATTAAGAATGTATTTTGATACTGCATTGTATCTGAAAAGATCTGCAGCCATCCTGATGATCAATCTTTACGGCTTTTCTGTTGGTTTAATGAGTGCATGTATCTGTGGGACTTTCTGGTCTGCGATTATTAGCGGAATTCTGACAATATGTTCTGCAGAAGGTATATTTTACGGATGGAGACGGTTCGCGTCATATTATCTTCGTACGATGATAGCAGACAGAACATCAGATGTTCTGAAAACATTTTCTCCGGTTGTTACTCTTTATAAAGGAGCTTATACTCCCGGAGAGTTTAATTGGGTTCCTGGTACGGTGGCAATGATATTGATCATCATGCTTGCTCTTTATGTCTATAAAAGGAACAAACCGGAAAATGCCGGCTATACGATGAATTTCAACAGCCTTCATATTCCGGTAACGTTATGGGCAATATTGATAGGGGCTACTGCCGGAGGATTCATTTTTACCGTTGCATCCGCGCGTGAAAGAAGCCTGTATATCGGTATTGCGTTTGGAAGCGCTGTTGCCTACATCATCGTCCGGATGCTTTTGGAACAAAACATCAGGATTTCACTGAAAACCTGGTATATCCCGATTATTTGTACAGTATTGTTTTCTTTAGCATGTTTTACTATGAAAGCTGATCTGTTTGGTTATGACAGTTGGTCGCCGGACAGAGATCAGATAAAAGCAATTGAATATACATACAACTACAATGCTCCTTACGAGAAAGTGAGATTTACTGAAAAAGAAACGGTGGATGCAGCGTATGATTGGACAAATCTCCTGCATCAGGAAGCAATGACAAAGCGGGAAAACAGGCAATACAGCACTTATCATTCAAGAGATATTAAGATTGTCTATGAAATGAACGGAAAAACAGTCGGAAGAAGCTATGCCAGGCTCGGAAATCAGGAGGACGCAATACCGTATTTGAAAAGAATGGCCCAAAGCAGCGAATTATGGGACAAGTATTTTTCAAACGATACGGAAGATATATATATTTATTCCCGCATTCCGACTTACGGACTGAACGATACGGAGTTTAAGGAAAAATATGGATTTGAACCATATTGGGATATAACTATCGACATGAAAAGATTGGTTCCGGCTCTGAAACAGGATTTGAAGGAACGAACGCTGGAAGATATGCAAAAGCCTGTTGTATGCAATATATATTACAGTAATCGCATAAATGTTCCGAACTCAAATAAATATCAGTATATTGATTATACTATGCCGGTCACTGTTTCGGATACGAATATTCTGACGAAGCTCTTCGGAGAAGATGCAGAAAAGATCATCAGTTATCTAAAGGGTGGATTTTTAGAATCAGGTGAGTATATAGCTTTTGAAAATCAATTTGAGGATGAAACAGGTAAGAATAACGATTCCAGACTCCTTTCGGATCCTCAGGATATTTTAGAAGCATACAAAAATACTGTGCATTGCAACGATCCTATTTATTCTTATCCGACAAACGGAACAGTACTGAAAATAATTGCAAAGGATGCACTGCATAGGATGGAAGAAAATGGCGAGATAGAAAGAATAGATTGGAATAATACAGAATCTTTAAATGTAGAGTTACTGCCTTTTGAGTATTATAACGAATCAGCAATTAAGATGAATTATGAAAGTGAGGAATGAAAGATGAAAAGTGAAAACAAAAGCAGGCTTGTTTATGAGCAAGGGCGTCGGTGCACACTCAGCCCGTTGGAATATGAGCTGTTCAAATGGCTGAACCTTTATAAGGGAGACATTCTTTCAAGAGAAACGCTTTTAAAGAATGTATGGGGATTCAGAGAAACAGGAGATACCCGTTCGGTTGATATGTGTGTAAAAAGACTTCGGGAGAAAATCGGCCACAATAAAATCAGGACTGTATACGGGAAAGGATATATGCTGAGATAAAAAACAGTCATATCAGGCACGGCAAAAGATTGCCGTGCTTTTCTGTCATCCTCTAGGACTGAAATATGAATCATTAATGAAAAGAGTAACGAAATATTTTACAAAGAGTAACGCGTAAGAGTCCAGAAAACCAATGGAAAGATAGCTGTCACGACTTATCAAGAAGTAAAAGCCTAAATATAAAGATAAAAAAACTAAAATGGGTAGAGGAATAAGAATAAAATGATGTTTTCTGCCTGTACAATGATGATATGTCTGTTCCTTGACTGAGATAAATCAATCAGGTATTATAATGTAGTCTTTTTGGAAAGAGCAAGAAAAAACAAGGAGAGAGTATGGCTATTAACTGGTATCCTGGCCATATGGCCAAAACGAAGAGACTTTTGATTGATCAGGTCGGGCGCGTTGATCTTGTTATTGAGTTATGTGATGCCAGACTTCCTTTTTCGAGCAGAAACCCAGATTTAGAACAGGTCATCGGGAAAAAAAACAGAGTTTTACTTTTGAATAAAGCAGATCTTTCTGATCCATTGCTGAATGAACAATGGCTTCGATATTTCAGGAAGAACGGAATGAATACATTTCTTTCTGACATGGGGAAATTCAAAGTGAAAGAAATGATCAGTATAATCGAAAATGCTACAAGGGAAACTGTTGAAAAGGCTGCCAGGAAAGGCTTTAATAAAACAGTCCGCGTCATGGTTGCAGGCGTACCGAATGTAGGGAAAAGTTCTTTTATAAATCGACTGCGGGGTGGAAGTATTGCGGAAACCGGAGATAGACCCGGTGTAACCAAAAATACACGTTGGATACATATTACGTCTCATCTGGAAATAATGGATACTCCCGGCCTGCTCTGGCCGAGACTTGATGATCAGAATGCAGCAAGAAAACTTTGCTATATCGGGTCCATAAAAGACGACATTATAGACGTTACAGAACTGTCCCTTCATCTTTTGGATGATATTATACAGATTAAGCCTGAAAGTATAACTGAGCGTTACCATGTTAAGGATACTTCGCTCAGAGGCATTCAACTGATGGATGAAGTTTGCAAAGGAAGAGGCTTTCTGCTGAAAGCCGGTCAGTACGATTATGAAAGATGCGCGAACATCGTTCTTGATGAATTCCGAGCTGGCAAACTCGGAAGAATAACGCTGGAAAGTCCGAACTGAAACGGAAGAAGGGAATGAAATGAAAACCGACAGACAGGAACATGTGATTCAGCTTGCTGCTTTTGATCATAAGTATCGCGTTTTCGGTGCTGTTGCGGGCATGGATGAAGTTGGCAGAGGCCCTCTTGCCGGAAATGTTGTTACTGCCTGCGTTATTATGCCTGAAAATCCATTGATTGAATGGGTCGATGACAGTAAAAAGTTAAGTGAATCAAGAAGAGAAAAAGTATATGATGAAATAATGGAACAGGCATTGTATATTGGGATAGGCAGATCTTCGCCGGAGGAAATTGACAGAATCAATATACTGGAAGCTACGAAAAAGGCGATGCGCGAAGCGGCAATGTCTGTTCCCGCAGACGTTTTTCTGATTGACGCAGTAAAAGAACTGGGCCTTAAAGGCCGGGAAGAAGCTGTGATCAAAGGTGATGCTCAATCATACTGTATTGCTGCGGCAAGTATAATTGCAAAAGTAACGCGTGACAGAGAAATGCGTGAGATGGATCTGCTTTACCCGGAATACGGTTTTTCCAGAAATAAAGGCTATGGTACAGCTGAACATATCAATGCTTTAAAAAAGTTCGGACCATGCCCGATACACAGACGAAGCTTTATAGGACATTTTATATGAGAAATACATATCAAACAGGAATTAGCGGTGAAGAAAAAGCCGAGACATATCTGACAGGCAAGGGAATGAAACTTCTTGAAAAAAGATACAGGGAAAAGTGTGGGGAAATTGACCTGATTCTTCTTGAGAGGGAAACAATTGTTTTTGTAGAAGTAAAAACAAGACTGTCGGATCAGGGTGCAGGGACTGGACTTGCAGCAGTAAACCCCAAAAAACAGTACAGGATATCAAAGTGTGCGGCTCTGTACCTGTTAAAGCATAATTGGCTGAACAGAAATGTCCGCTTCGATGTAATAGAGATCAATCAGAATGAAATCATTCATCTTGAGAATGCATTTCAACCCGGAGGTATGTTTTTTTGATGAAAAAGAGTCCGTTTTTTTACAGCAATAACAGAATGATTATCTGCCCAAAGATGATAATGGCTTTTCTGTTTTGTTTCTTATCTTTTTTTATTCAGACAGCTTTAACAGAAGGCGAGGAATTGCTTTATAACGGAGATTTTGAAATAGAAAACGAAGATGGCATGCCGGATGGGTGGTATACAGATGCCTATATTATGGAAAAAGGATACTCTGTTTTCTCCCTGGTGAAAAACGATGATGCTGCAGAACACGGAAATATCGTCCTGATTAATAATCTGGCGTTGAATGATGCACGCTATGCTCAGGATGTTGCGGTTGAACCGGATACACTCTATTGTTTCAGCGGAGATATTCGAACAGAAAAAATAACAGACGGGCGGGGAGCGAATCTTTCCATTGAAGGACTGTATGTCTTCAGTCAAAGCCTGTATGAAACACATGATGAATGGACTCATATTGAATGGTATGGAGAAACCGGACCTGAACAATACTCTGTAACACTTTTTGCAAGAGTGGGCGGTTACAGCGGAGAGAGTTCAGGTAAAGCATGGTTTGACAATCTGTCTCTCAGGCAGGCAGATCATGTTCCTGGGGATGAAGTCGCAGACAGATGGTACAACCCCTCAAAAACAAATATCGATTCTGAACCGGAAGAGACTGTAAATGAATCTTCTCCCTTTTGGCCCAAGCTTCTTCTGATACTTATAATCTATCTGGCTGCTGCCTGGCTGGCTGCTTCAAGAATCAAACGGAATAAAACGATATTTCCCTGTAGAAAACGAAATGTATGGTTCGTTTCAGGGGGCGCAGTTCTTGCTCTTGCTGTCCGAATATTGATCAGCTATTATGTCGAAGGCTATATGATCGACGTGAACTGTTTCCTCAGTTGGGGAAAAACAATGTCTGATTACGGCCCGGTTCAATTCTATGCGAAAACATCATTCTGTGATTATCCGCCGGCATATCTATATATTCTTGGGTTAAATAGCATTGTCTGCAATCTTTTCTCCATAACGGATCCACATATCATAAGGATTGTTTTCAGATTGATACCATCTGTTTGTGATATTGCTGCATGTATTGTATTTTATATATTCAGCATGAAAAGAACAAAAGAGCAATATCAGTCACATCTTGTTGCTTTTATCCTTTTTATGATGTATAACCCGTTATTGATTCTCAACAGCGCTGCTTGGGGGCAGATGGACTGTGTCCTTTGCGTATGTCTTCTAACTGTTGCTATTTATGCTGTAGAAGGGAAATGGGAGTTTTCGCTGCCTGTATACATGCTCGCAGTGCTTATAAAACCGCAGGCGCTTATGTTGGGGATTCTCGGCGTTACCGCCGTTATTCAGACGTGGATCCGTGAAAACAACAGCAGAAAACGTATTTTAACCGGTTTGTTGTTCGCAGCCGGCGTAATGATTATTATCGTATTGCCTTTCAGCATAAATCAGGAACCGGGATGGCTGGTCGGCAAATATGCGGGTACACTTGCTTCTTACCCATATGCGACCGTGAACACTGCCAATATATACTATCTTTTTGGAGGAAACTGGTCCGGAGTCAACGGGAACTCTCATATCGTTCTTCCTGTAATTTTTTCTTTACTCTGTTTGGGATATAGTTTTTTCTTTACAAAAGAAAGAAAACAAAGACAAGAAAAAAAACTATGGGTAGAGCAGATGATTTGTACACTGTTCTCCGGATGGTTTATATTCTGTGCGGCTTCCGGAGCGAGCTGGGCATTTGTCGGCGGCGGAGCTATGGCTTTTGCTTTTGTGATTGTTCTTTCCCTGTATATCAGGAAAGGTGATATAAGAATGCTTCCTTTTATGGGAGCGCTGCTTTTTATTCTTTTATATGTTTTCGGCGTGAAAATGCATGAGAGATATATATTCCCTGCCGTATTGCTGCTTGCATTAAGCTATTGCATAAAACAGGACAAACGGATTCTTGCTTTGCTTGCAGGGGTGACTGCAGCTGCATTTGTAAATGAAGGGATTATTCTTGACAACAGCATACGTCTCGGCTCTGCAGCTGGGCATTTGAACCAGGATACAAAGCTGCTTGCCGATCTTATTGCCTGTTTCAATGTTTGTATTGCCGTGTTTGCGGTCGTAACCGGAGTTCGTTATGACAGAATAAAACAGGAGAATGCTTCAAAAAGATATTTTACGCTGAAGAATACTCATGGAGATTCAAATCTTCACTGGACAGGAAAAGATACGGTTTGGCTCAGTATCATTGTGCTTGTTTTTTCTGCAGTCAGCTTTGCAACGCTCGGCAGCACAAAAGCACCTCAGTCGCTTTGGACATCAACAAATTATGACGAATCTGTCATTATTGATTTCGGTGAAAAAAAAGAAAACATAACAATGTTATATTTCGCCGGGATCAGCAGATACGATTTCAATGTTTCCGAAAGTGATGATGCATTGCAGTGGAATAATACATATAGTGCGGAAATGAAAGAGGGACAATGCTGGAAATGGAAATATCTTACACACTCATATGAGGATGAATATGGAAATAAATATTATCGGACCGGGGATTATCAAAATGATACAATAAAACTGTCCGGCAGGTATATTAAGATTACAGCAGAACAGGTTGGCCTCAGACTGTATGAGATCATATTCCGTGACGAGAGAGGGAAATCGATTCCTGCAGTCATATACCGTAGAGAGAATGAAAACAGTGAGTCCCCCCTTCTTTCAGATCCTGAAAATCTTCTTGATGAGCAGGATACGATGGAGGGTCTTCCGAACTGGTTTGCCGGAAAAGCTGGAGCAGATGCAAAGGGAAACGTCTCCTCTGCTTCACAACCCAGCTGGTGGAACAGCACCTATTTTGATGAGATTTATCATGCAAGAACTGCCTGGGAATTTTTGAATCAGGCCGTTCCTTATGAAACAACTCATCCTCCGCTCGGGAAAGTTTTGATGAGCTGGGGCATTGCCATATTTGGAATGACGCCATTCGGATGGAGATTTGCCGGTGCTGTAGCAGGTGCTGTTATGCTGATTGGAATATACCTTCTTGGCAAACAGCTTACAAAGAAAACATTTTTTGCTTCTTTTTCCTGTGCTCTCCTTGCACTAGACTGTATGCATCTGACACAGACACAAATAGCAACCATTGACAGTTTTCCGGTTACCTTTATTCTGTTGGCATATTATTTCATGCTCAGATTTACACAAACAGACCTTCATACCTGGAAAAAAGGAAGAATACTGGCAGACTTAGGTATGAGCGGGATGTTTATGGGCTTGGCAATAGCGAGCAAATGGATCGGTATCTATGCAGGTGCAGGCCTTGCCGTCCTTTTTTTCCGGCACATTGTGAGGTATATATTGGGGAACCGGGTAAAGGATATACAATTATCTGAACGACAGGGAACGGATGAAACCGGTATGCTCCCGAGTGTATCACATGAAAAATCGAAAAACGATGCAGTCAGACACTCCGTGATTTTATGCCTTTGGTGTGTTCTGTTTTTCATCATTATTCCAGTTTTGATTTATCTTCTGAGTTATATTCCTTATCTGGCTTACAGAGGGAATCTTTCTCTGTCCGGATTCATAAAAGAGGTTTATCAGTCTCAGATCAATATGTTAGTATATCATTCCCAACAGGGTCTGGGTATGGATCATCCGTTTTATTCCCCGTGGTACGAATGGCCGGTGATTGGAAAACCTATGTATTATGCATCAAAAATGTATCTGACTGATAAAGAATATGCTCATAGTATTTTCTGCTTTGGAAATCCGGTAATATGGTTTACAGCTCTTGTCTCCATGCCTTTGTGTTTTGTCCTGTGGCTATTAAATCAGAAGAATCCGGAAAGAAAACATCCGGATCATTCCGGAAAAAACTGCATGACAGAAAACAGCTTTTTCTTTCTGATTATAGGTTTTTTGGCACAATATCTTCCCTGGGTTCTTGTCCCAAGAGGAACGTATATTTATCATTATTTTGCAAGTGTACCCTTTCTTATCATCTCTGTTTTGCTGCTTCTTTATCAAATTTATCTTTCTCATGAAAGAATAGCCGTATGGATCGGTATCGTCTATCTTCTGATTGCCGCATTTGCTTTTGTTCTGCTTTTTCCTTATGCAAGCGGAATCATGTCACCGGTCGGATGGCTAAACATCGGAAAACAGTTACTTCATATCTGGTATTGAATTACAGGAAAGTACCTGAATAGGAGGTGAAAAAATGCATGAACGAGAATATGACAAGAACACTCAGTTACGGCGTAAGCGGTGTAAAAGGATTTCCTGTCCAGGTAGAAGTGTTTTCTACCGGCGGTATACCCGGGATGGAGATTATCGGACTTCCTGACGCTTCAGTAAGGGAGAGCAAAGATCGGGTTAACGCTGCTATTATAAGCAGCGGAAAACAAATGCCGCCCAGGCGGATTACAGTTAACCTTGCCCCGGCAGATATGAAAAAATCCGGACCTTTATTTGATCTCCCGATTGCAATTGGCATACTGAGTGCTAACGGAGAATTACATCCTGCTCCCGTCGTTGATCTGACAAGGACTGTGATTTTCGGTGAACTTAGCCTGGATGGATATATTCAACCGGTAAACGGTGCACTGCCAATTGTTATTTCAGCCAGTGAAGCGGGATTGCAGGATGTTATTTTGCCTGCCGGAAATGCCAGGGAAGTTTCCTGCATACAGGGAATGCACATTTATCCAGTAAATCATTTGAGAGAAGTTATAGAACATATAGAAGGGAAAAAAACTGTCCAACTACAGCATCAGACGGAATATGAAGAACTGAAATTACAGACAGTTAAAAAAGCAGACCTGTTACAGGTTAAAGGACAGCTTGGAGCCAGAAGAGCACTAGAAGTCGCTGCCGCCGGAGGACACAACATGCTGATGATCGGTTCTCCCGGAAGCGGGAAAACGATGCTTGCGCGATGTCTTCCTGGCATCTTGCCTCCACTGAGCTTTGAGGAATCACTGGAGACCACACGGATACACTCAATTGCTGGGAAATTGCCGCCGGGCAGTGGTTTGATGACTCAGCGCCCGTTTTGCGCACCGCATCACAGCGCTTCAGTTGCTTCTCTGATAGGCGGTGGACAAAATGCCAGACCCGGTGAAGTATCTCTTGCACATAACGGCGTTCTTTTTTTGGATGAATTGCCGGAATTCAGCAGAAATGCACTTGAGTCGCTACGGCAACCCCTGGAAGACGGCACTGTTTCCGTGACACGGGTTAAGAATCAGGCACAATACCAGTCTTCATTCATGCTGATTGCCGGAATGAATCCGTGCCCATGCGGATATTATGGAAGCCGTCAGCGTCAGTGCCGGTGCACCCGACAGGAAATAAGAAGATATCTTGACAGAGTATCAGGCCCTTTGCTTGACAGAATTGATATTCAGGTGGAAGTTGATTCAGTACCCGTAAAAGATATAAATTCGGATATATCCGCAGAAAGCTCTGCGGATGTGGCAAAGAGAGTCGAAAAAGCAAGAAAGATTCAACGTGAAAGATATTATGATGAAGTTTTTCATTGCAATGCACAATTGGATAACAGTGCTATAAAGAAGTATTGTGTGATGGAACCGGATGCCATGGTGTTACTGCAAAAAGCAGTTGAGCGGATGGGGTTGAGCATGCGTGCATACAGCCGGGTAATCAAGGTTGCAAGAACCATAGCTGATCTGAAGGAAAATCTGAAAATAAGTTCTCCGGACATTGCCGAAGCAATTCAGTATCGGGAACTGGATCAGAAATACTGGAGTTGATTTCCAATGAAGTATGATGATAGTAAAGTGTGCCTTGCATGGCTTGCGTCTGCATCTCTTTCGCCTAAAGTTACAACAGCTCTTCTGGATTGTTTTGAATCTCCGGCCGAGTTATATTCTATATTTTGTTCCGGAAAAGAAAAGGATTTTTTTAATCGTCTGCCTGAACAAGCTCTGCAGATACTGAAAAAGAACAGTCAGAAAGAAAAAATGCTGTCATTTGAACGTATCATGAAAGAGGAGCAGATTGATGTATTTACGATAAAAAACAAAAAATATCCCGATCAGCTTACACAAATTGATGAACCGCCTGCGATCATTTTTACTCAGGGCGATACGGACATCTTTTGCAGACGAACCGTAGCTGTTATCGGAAGCAGAAGGGCATCCAATAAAGGCTTGGAAGCTACTTATAAAATCGCAAAAGAGTTAAGTCAAAGCGACGTTTCCGTAATAAGTGGTCTGGCTTACGGTATCGACAGTGCAGCTCACAGAGGGTGCCTGGATGGAAGCTCACCTACAGCAGCTGTTATCGGCTGCGGATGTGACATAATATATCCTTCCGGGAATGATGCCCTGAAGGAAGAAATTCTGAGAAAAGGCGGGCTGATTCTGAGTGAATATGCACCGGGGGAGCAGCCTCTGGGGTGGCATTTCCCATTCAGGAACAGAATGATCAGTGCGCTTGCAAATGCTGTGATCGTAATGGAAGCGAGAATTAAAAGCGGAAGCATGACAACGGTCAGGCATGCTCTTGATCAGGGAAAAGAAATCTTTGTCTATCCGGGCGAAGCCGGAACCAGCTGGACAGAAGGGAATCATCAACTGCTTCGTGAAGGAGCAACTTATTTTACTTCTGCCGATGATATCCTTGAAGATATGCGCTGGCTTGACAAGAAACAGGATGTGTTGCAAAATAACGATTGCTCTGTCAATAAGGCAAAGCTTTCACCGTTGGAAAAAAAGATTCTCGACTGTTTATCCGGCGGTGAAATGCAATTTGACAAACTGTGTTCTGTGCTGCATGTACAGACTGCGGAAATGATGAGCACGCTGACAGTATTGCAGCTGGATGGACTGATCGATGCACTGCCAGGTAAAGAATACAGAATCAGGCAATAAAATAAGAAGCCGGAGGGAATGAAATGTCCAGTACCGCAAAAACGAAATTGATTATTGTTGAATCTCCAGCAAAAGCGCGGACAATCAGTAAATATTTGGGGAAGGGATATAAAGTTGAAGCTTCCCAGGGACATGTTTGTGACCTTCCGAAAAGTCAATTGGGTGTCGATCCTGAAAAGGACTTTGAGATGAAATATATTACAATCAGAGGAAGAGGAGAGATTCTCAGCAGGATCAGAAAAGAAGCCAAAAACGCAAAAGAGATTTATTTTGCAACTGACCCTGACCGTGAGGGCGAAGCTATCAGTTGGCACCTTTTTCATGTGCTTGGGATTGATGAGAATAAACAATGCCGTATCGAATTTCATGAAGTCACCAAAAAAGCAGTTCTGAATGCTATCAGGAATCCAAGAAAACTGGATAAAGGCCGTATTGATGCTCAGCAGGCAAGACGAGCCCTTGATCGCCTCGTTGGATACAAGATCAGCCCATTACTTTGGGCTAAAGTCAAAAAAGGCCTTTCTGCTGGCCGCGTTCAAAGCGTTGCTACCAGAATGGTCGTAGAAAGAGAGCAGGAAATCAACTCATTTATTCCTGAAGAGTTTTGGGATATCAATGCCAGATGCGCTGTGAAAAAAGGCACCCGCGAGACCGCATTTATGGCAAGGCTTGCCCTGATGAATGAAGAAAAGGTTCAGATCATCAATGCGAACCAGGCAGCAGCAGCGGTTGAAATGATATATAAATCGAACCCTACTGTACGTGAGGTTCGTTTGAAGGAAAAGAAACGCCTTCCGTCTCCGCCTTTTACAACATCCAGTCTGCAGCAGGAAGCAAGCAGAAAACTGAATTTTACTACATCACGAACTATGCAGGTCGTTCAGCAGCTCTATGAAGGTATTGATCTGGAAGGAGAGGGAACACAGGGGCTTGTCACTTATATACGTACTGACAGTGTTAGAATCAGTGATGAAGCGATGAATGCGTTGAGAGCATATATTCCTGTCAGATTCGGTAAGGAATTTTTACCGGATACAATTTATGAATATAAAGGGAGAAAGAATGCACAGGATGCGCATGAAGCAATCAGGCCGACTGATGTGGAACGCACTCCGGAATCCATCAAAGCATCGCTCAGCAGAGATCAGTACCATCTGTATCGTCTGATTTATAACCGTTTTGTAGCAAGCCAGATGGCTCCAGCAGTTTATGAGACAATGACGGCTGAAATCGGGGATCATATGGTCGGCTTAAAATTTTACGGCGAACATAAAACATTTGCCGGTTTTACTGCTCTTTACGAAGAAAGCACAGATGATGGTACTGAAGAAAAAGAAGTTACCCTTCCCAGTCTGAAGGAAGGTGACAGTGTCAGGATCATAGATGTAGACAGTCAGCAGCATTTTACGCAGCCTCCAAGCCGTTATACTGAAGCCAGCCTTGTAAAAACATTGGAGGAAAACGGAATCGGCAGGCCGTCAACCTATGCGCCGACGATCACAACCATTATATCCAGAGGTTATGTTTCCAGAGAAAAGAAAAGACTATATCCGACAGAACTTGGAAATATGGTTACCAAGCTGATGCTGGAATACTTCAGCAAGATCATAGATACAGAGTTTACGGCAGAAATGGAAAATGAACTGGACGGTGTGGAAGAAGGTAAAAATGATTGGCATAAGGTTCTGGAGAACTTTTATCCTGATTTTGAACAATCGCTTAAAGTTGCCGAGAAGGAAATCGAAAAAGTTGAAATAAGGGACGAAGTCAGTGACGTTGTATGCGATAAATGCGGATCAATGATGGTATACAAAATGGGACGCTTTGGGCGATTTCTTGCATGTCCCAATTTCCCTGCCTGCAGAAACACAAAACCGATCATGAATTATCTTGATGTGCCGTGTCCAAAGTGCGGAAAAAAACTTCTGGAAAAAGTCAGCAAAAAAAACAGGAAATTCTACGGATGTGAAGGTTATCCGGAATGTGATTTTGTCAGCTGGGACAAACCTGTTGCTGAGAGATGCCCGCAATGTGGCAGCTATATGACTGAAAAGAGAAATAACCGTGGAGAAATCTTCCATATATGTTCCAACGATACATGCAGATATAAGGAAATATTTCATGGCACTCCAGAGGAAGAAAAAGAATGAGCACCAAAACAGCAACAGTAGTCGGAGCGGGTCTTGCCGGGTGTGAAGCAGCATGGCAGTTGGCTCAAAGGGATATTTGTGTCAATCTGTTTGAAATGAAACCGGTAAAATTTTCACCTGCTCATAAGACCGATCTGTTTGCTGAACTTGTTTGTTCTAACAGCTTCCGCGGTGATCGGCTAAGTAATGCGGTAGGTTTGCTCAAAGAAGAATTAAGGTTTTTCGGATCCCTGATCATGAGTGCCGCTGATCGGAACAGAATTCCTGCCGGAGGAGCACTTGCTGTTGACCGAAACCGTTTTGCTGAGGAAATCACCCGAAGGATCAACGAACATCCTTTGATTCGAGTAATCCATCAGGAAATAACCGATATTCCGGATGGACCTGTAATAATTGCTACAGGCCCATTAACCAGCGACACCCTTTCCCAAAGGATTGCTGAGCTTCCAGGCCTTGATACTCTACATTTTTATGATGCAGCCGCTCCGGTCGTATATCTAGACTCTCTTAACATGGAAAAGATCTATAGAATGAGCAGATACGGCCGCGGAGATGATTACCTGAATTGCCCGATGAATGAGGAGGAGTATAACAGGTTTATCAATGCGTTGGTCACAGCGGAAACTGCTGAGATTCACGGATTTGAAGAAAAGATGGTTTTTGAAGGCTGTATGCCGATTGAAAGCATGGCCAAAAGAGGGAAAATGGTTCCCGCGTTCGGCCCCATGAAACCTGTCGGATTAAAAGATCCGAAAACGGGGAAAGAACCTTTTGCCGTTGTCCAGCTCAGGCAGGACAATTCAGAGAATACACTGTATAATATTGTCGGTTTTCAGACGCGGCTGAAGTTCCCTGAGCAGAAAAGAGTTTTCGGAATGATACCCGGTTTGGAAAATGCAGTTTACGCACGTTACGGTGTTATGCATCGGAATACCTTTTTGGCGAGCCCTGGATTCCTGAATTCTCATTATGAAATGATTAACCGTCCGTATTGTTATTTTGCGGGACAAATGACCGGTGTTGAAGGATATGTTGAGAGTACCGGAAGCGGTCTTGTTGCTGGAATTTCACTGGCTAATCGTTTAAACGGCACAGATACACTTGATTTACCTCCTATTACAGCTCTGGGAGCTATGGCCAGACATATTTCCACAAAAAACAGGAATTTTCAGCCGATGAATTGTTCCTTTGGATTAATTGAGCCGATGTATATTGCTCCGGGAGAGAAAAAAATACGCAGTAAGACAGAGCGATATGAAGCAATATCAGAAAGATCACTTCATTTTCTTTCTGAATACTATCCGGACAGGAGGAAAAAAAATGAGCAGTCAGTTTAAAGGCACAACAATATGCGCTGTCCGTCGAAACGGTGTAACGGCTATCGCAGGAGACGGACAGGTCACTATGGGTGAAAATACCATATTTAAAACGACCGCAAAAAAAGTCAGACGTCTGTATAATGGTGAAGTAGCAGTTGGTTTTGCCGGCAGTGTTGTGGATGCTTTTACGCTCTGTGAAAAATTTGAAGAAAAGCTGCAACAGTGCGGAGGCAATCTTGAAAGGGCTGCTGTTGCACTAGCGCAAACCTGGCGTGGAGATCAGTCTATGAGACAGCTTGAATCGATGATGATTGCTGCCAATAAAGACAGTTTGCTCGTTTTAAGCGGTACCGGTGAAGTGATTGATCCGGATGAAGGGATTGCAGCAATCGGTTCAGGCGGAAATTATGCTCTGGCTGCTGCAAGAGCGCTGCTGCAAAACACTGAGCTCTCTGCACATGAAATCGCAGAGAAAGCACTTCGGATTGCAGCCAGTATCTGTGTATATACCAATGAAAATATTGTGGTAGAAGATGTCTGATGAAAGGAAGGCTGTAAAGAAATGGCTGAATTGACGCCGAGGCAGGTCGTTCATGAATTGGACAGGTATATTGTCGGACAAGATGAAGCAAAAAAATCTGTCGCTATCGCCCTGCGAAACCGATACAGAAGAAGCAGAGTGAATGAAGCTCTGCGGGAAGAAATCAGCCCGAAAAACATTTTAATGATCGGGCCGACCGGTGTCGGGAAAACTGAAATTGCAAGAAGACTTGCAAAGCTTGTTAATGCACCTTTTATTAAAGTAGAAGCAACAAAGTTTACAGAAGTTGGATATGTTGGGCGTGATGTGGAAAGCATTATTCGCGATCTTACCGAGAACGCGGTGCGTATGATTCGCAGAGAGCATGAAGAAAAAGTTATGCCAAGAGCCAAAGTATTGGCTGAAGAAAGGCTTTCAGAACTTCTGGTCCATCCCCCCCGAAAAGAATCCTCCGGCAATCCTCTTGATTTCCTGCTTGGAAAACAGAAAGAATCTGCTCCCAGCAGTGAGGAACAAACTGCACTTGCAAAAAAAAAGGATGATATCCGTAATCAACTTATGCGCGGAGAAATTGAGGAAAATGAAATAGAGATCGAAGTGGAGGATGATGCCCCAACGCTTGAAGTCGGCGGAAACAGCATTTCTCTGGGAGATATGATGGGGAATATAATGCCGAAAAAAACAAGAATACGGCATGTAAAAGTAAAAGATGCAAGAAAGATTTTAACTGAACAGGAAGCGGCAAAACTGATAGACAATGATGCTGTCCAGGAAGAAGCCATCAACAGGACCGAACAAAGCGGTATTGTTTTTATTGATGAAATCGATAAGATAGCGGGGAATGGGGGTGGACATGGCCCTGATGTAAGCAGGGAAGGAGTGCAGAGAGATATTCTTCCCATTGTGGAAGGATGCACTGTAAATACAAAATACGGCGCTGTCAGAACCGATTATATGCTTTTTATTGCCGCAGGCGCTTTTCATGTCAGCAAGGTCACAGATCTGATTCCGGAACTGCAGGGACGATTCCCCGTTCATGTACAGTTGAACAGTCTGACACAAAAAGATTTCGAAAGAATTCTTACTGAACCCGAAAATGCGCTGACCAAACAATATAAAGCATTGCTGGAAGTAGACAAAGTATTGCTGAACTTTGATGACAGTGCTATATCAGCTATTGCTCAGGCAGCCTGTAATGCAAACGAAAATGCAGAGGATATCGGCGCAAGACGACTGCATGCAGTATTTGAACAACTGCTTGAGGACATCAGCTTTAATGCAGGAGATGAGAATATGCCTCCCTTTGAACTGAAAATCGACGGTAAATATGTTAATGATCATTTGAAAGGTGAAAATAAAGCTGTCGATCTGAAAAAATACATTCTATGACCTGTATAAACCGTCCGGATAGCTATCCAGACGGTTTTTTTCATGATATAATTTATCAAACTAATATCCGGGGGCGATGAACAATGATAAACAGAATCGGCATGATCGGAGCCGGAAATATGGGATCGGCTATTCTGAGAGGAATGGTAGACGCGAATTATGTAAAGCCTGCACAACTGATTGTCTATGATGTCAGCAAAAGGAGACTGAACGAAATCAGTGAAGATATTTCCGGGATTCTGATTGCAGGTGACTGTATCGAAGTGGCTGACAGTTCAGATTTGATTATTCTTGCTGTAAAGCCGCAGTTTGTTCAGGATGTCATCGATGAAATGCACGCGCATCTTGCGGGGAAAGCTGTTTTAAGCATAGCAGCCGGCTGGACTGTAGATATGCTGGAGAGGGCGCTTCGGGGCACCGGAGCTTCCTATCTCCGTGTTATGCCCAATACGCCAGCATTAGTTGGAGAAGGCATGACGGCCCTCTGCGACAATACAACTTTCAGTCAGGAAGACTTTGATTATGCAAAAGGAATATTTGATTCCGTCGGCAAAACACGTATTCTGCCGGAAAGGCTTTTTGACGGCGTAATAGCTATCAGCGGAAGCAGTCCTGCTTATGTCTACATGTTGATTGAAGCTATGGCTGATGCCGGAGTCAGGGAAGGACTGCCCAGGACATATGCATATGAGATGGCTGCTCAGAGCGTTCTTGGTAGCGCGCTGATGGTTCTGTCTTCCGGTACGCACCCGGCAGCCCTGAAGGATGCTGTATGTTCACCGGGCGGGACAACGATAGAAGCGGTAGAAGAGCTTGAGAGAAAAGGTTTCCGAGCTGCTGTAATGGATGCTATGAAAGCTTGCGCAGACAAAAGCAGACAAATGTCTAAATAAGGCGGGAACATCATGGAAGAAGAACGGAAACTGGTATATATTTATACAGACGGAGCGTGCAGCGGTAATCCTGGGCCTGGAGGATGGGGAGCTATACTTCAGTTTGGTCCTCATATCAAGGAGCTCAGCGGATACATGGCAGGAACAACCAATAACAGGATGGAGCTTTTTGCTGCTATCAGCGCCCTTGGCGCATTAAAGGAACCCTGCAATGTGAAGCTTTATTCTGACAGCAGTTATCTTGTGCAGGCTTTTAACGAACACTGGATAGATAACTGGAAGAAAAAAGGCTGGAAAACCAGTAACGGAACACCAGTTGAAAACCAGGATCTTTGGTTTATTTTAACAGCGCAGACTCAAAAACATCATGTTGAGTTTATTAAAGTGAAAGGCCATTCCGATCATCCACAAAATAACAGATGTGATGAACTTGCCAGACAAGCGATTGATGAATATCGCCGTCTGAATACGGAACCGGATAAAGCCTGAAAAGCCAGGATTCATTCCTGGTTTTTATGTGTCATGAATACCTGAGAAGCCGTCTCCAATGGCTTCGTGTGCTTCCAGGACAATCATGAAAGCATTAACATCCACTTCACGGACAATTTTCTTTATTTCCATTATTTCCTGCCTGTTAACAACGCATAATAATGTGGGTCGGTCATCGCCGGTATATCCTCCTTTTGACAAAAGCTGGGTTACACCTCGCCCCATATCAAACATTATGCGTTTCTTAATTTCCTCCCATGAACTGGAAACTATCAGGCACGCTTTATTGCCGGAGAAACCGATCATGACTGTATCCATCACTTTGGCAGTGACAAAAATGCAGATCATAGCATATAGAGCCTGTGAAGTTCCGACAATGATACCGGCTGCGGCTACAACCAGAAAATCAAAAGCAAAGAGGATAGTTCCTGTAGATATATACTGAAATTTTCTGTTTACCATACTGGCCATCATATCTGTACCGCCGGTTGTTGCACCACCGCGAATAATCAGACCCAATCCGATTCCGAGAAGGACACCACCGAAAAGGGTACCGAGAAGAGGATCCATGGTCATCGGCCGAAGGGGCAGAATATCGATCAAAAGAGAGAAAAGAAGGGTAGCGATCAGGCTTCTGAAAGCAAATATTTTTCCAACGGAACGATATCCGAGAAGAAAAAGAGGTATATTCATAGCAAGGGAAATTGTACCGACAGGAAGATGAAAAAGATAATTCAGAATAACCGCGATACCGGTCAATCCTCCAGGTGCGATATTATTCGGAGTCAGGAAAAGGGGATACGCAGCGCTTCCGATAAGACATCCGATGAACAGTTGTATATAGGAAAACAGTAAAGAAGATTTAATACTCTTTTTTTTCATAAAATGCCTCCGGGTATCATATCAACATGAAAATGTTAACACAGGGAAATAGCTCTTTCAAGCCGGGAAAACAATGGATACAGTATTTGTATCAAAGGGGGAGAAAAAATAGGGTTGTATATTTTATGAACAAATGGGGCCTTCATATCAATTTAACTATGCACTAAACCACAGTTTCACGCAAAGATAGAGATGGTAATAAAATAAAATGAACTTTTTCAGGAACGGACCCTGCATTTTTACTGATAAAAGAATTCAATGAAAAGAGTTCTATATGAAGAATCTTTTTGGCAAAAAAGCTTGATAAAAAAATATATAAGTTATCTTATAACAGGATATTCTTTATTCGTTTGTTGTTTCATCATAAGTGTTATAAATAATTGTTTTATTCCGAAAGCTTTTCCGGATAAATATACTCATAAAACAAATATGATAAAATTGATGCGTCGACTGATAATGCATAGCCATGATAAGGCCGATTTCCCTGCTGGTGAATTTAAAACTGAATTATTATATTTGATAAAATATAAATATATATACAAAAAATATTTCTAAATACGAATCTTATTTAGGAAGAATGATTTTGAACGTGTTTAAAGATGGAATCGGCTAATAAAAGGAAAAGGCTTTCAGAATATTCCCTCTTCCTGAGTGACATACCAGTCTTTTCCGTCAGTTTCCATGATAATTGTTCCGATACTGTGAAATAAAGATAAAATATTATAATGATCAAGCTGATTTTTGATCATAGGGTTTGTTGTGGTGCGTGATGTTATAAAACACATTTCTGGAGAGACGGTCTGAATAAACTCCGGAACCATAATCGTTATGCCGTGATGAGGTGCTTTCAGAATATCGACTTTCAATTGATCGGGAGTATAGTTTTCCAGGAACCAGTGCTGAGCCATACCGGTCATATCTGCTGTAAGGAGCATTGTAGAATTGCCAAACCGGACATGAAGAACACCGCTGTTTGCATTTGGATCTTTTATCTCTTCATATCTGTATAGAGTGAGTAAAGTATTTCCAAGATTCAACGTTTCTCCGGGAAGCATCTGATGATATGGTATTTCAAGTTTTTTAAGAAGCTTCACTGTTTTAATCTGCAATTCATTTCCGTATGTTTCGGCAAACGGAGAGATAAAGAGATCAGCCGTAATTGCATTTTTATACAGAAGCCAGTATTCTGCTTCCAGATGATCGTCATGCGGATGGCTGTTAAAAATATAATCCAGATGAGTTTTGTTATTTTTTGCAAGATATTTGCTCATGCGTTCCCAATATTTTTTGACGCCGCCATCCACAAGCATGATTTTACCGCCGCATTCCAGTAAAATAGCATCATTATATGGGAACTCAGCCACTGTAACTGTCAGCAAATCTCTGCTGTACCAGTCTTCAGGCTTAGTTACTTCGAAAAACACATCTGCATTTGCAGAATTACCGGCTGTCAGCAAAAGAAACAATAATATGGACATTAATCCTTTCAGCATTTTTTTCATAACAGTACAACCTTTCATAGAATGAAGCAAAAAAAGATGTTCCATTTAAAGTTTATTTATTATATCATAAGAGCAAAAGCGAAAGTAATATCCGTTAGCGGGAAATAAAAGAAAAATACAATGGAAGTCATACAGCACTTTCTTTGCTTTTTCATAAATATCAATTATAATAATAATCAGAATTTCAAGAAATAAGGTGAGATCCGGATGGCTGGCGATATCGGAAAAACATACCGTGAAGAAGTTGACGCAAAAAGGATTCTCCAGATCCGGTCAATACTGCGTGAACTTCCCCAGGCTTGTTCTGATTTTCTTCGTGCGATTTCAGTTACAACCGGAACATTTACCCGTCTCGCTTATGCAACGGATCTGAAAACTTTTTTTCAGTTTCTGCATGAAGAAAGAGTGTATTATGCACAAAAGCAGATTATTCTTTATGATGATGAAGATCTCAATCACCTTACTCAAAGTGACCTGACGGCATATACCGAGTTTTTAACGTATTATTATAAAAGCAGTGAATCAGATCCGGAAAATGAAAAAGTATATATCAATCATGAACTTGCAATTAAACGAAAGCTCTGTTCAATCAGATCCTTTTACAGTTATATGTTTAAAAATCAAAGGATAAACTCTAATGTAACAGAGTTGGTTCCATTGCCTAAAATTCATGAAAAACCGATTATCAGGCTGACAAGGGATGAAATGACCAAAATACTTTCCACAGCTCAATCCGGAAATAATATGAGCAAAGGGCAGCAAAGATTTCAGAAACTGACTGCCAAACGAGATTATGCTATTCTGGCTCTGTTTCTTGGTACCGGTATTCGTGTAAGTGAATGCGTAGGAATTAATCTGAATGATATCGATATGGAAAACAACGCCTTCCTGGTTACGAGAAAAGGCGGCAATCAGGTTGTTCTTTACTTCCCGCCTGAGGTTGCGGAAGCATTGGCGGCTTATCTTGAAGAGAGAAAAAAGACAGAAGCAATGCCGGGGTTTGAAAATGCGCTTTTTCTCAGCCTTCAAAAAAAAAGAATCAGTCAGAGAGCAGTACAGAATCTTGTGAAAAAATATGCAGCAGTTGCCGCACCATTAAAGCCGAAGATCAGTCCTCATAAGCTCAGAAGCACATATGCGACCAATCTCTATCATGAGACAGGAGATATTTATCTTGTTGCAGATGTGCTGGGCCATACATCGGTTGATACAACAAGAAAGCATTATGCAGATATGACGGATGCAAGAAGAAGAATGGCTGCTGAGCACGTTCACCTTCCGGGAGATCCGGATTTTGACGAGACATCAGAGCATACGTGAATTCAATTGGATATTAAAGAATTTCGCGTATTTTCCGGGCCATTTCTCTCAATTCACTGTTTGAATATCCTTTCATATTTTTTACATGTTTTTCCAGTTCTGCAACAGCATCAAGAAGATTTTCATAATATTCATTTTTCTCTTTTTTCTTTTTATTATCAGAGAATGCTTTATCCTGTGTTTTTTTGACTTTTACAGGTTCTTTGAGACAAATCCACTCCCCTTTCAGTAAGTCAAAGGAAGAACCTGAAAAGGGCACATCGACCGGAATAGCAAATTCGTCACGGATCTTATTCATCAGGCATAGAGACGCGTCATCATCCCCGTGATTGATAAAAATATGTCCGGGTTTATTGGCAAAACAGGATACCCATTGCAAAAGGCCTTCTTGATCGGCATGACCTGACACACCTGAAAGAAGACGGATCTGTGCATTTACTTCGATTATTTCGCCATATATTTTAACGTTTTTTGCACCATCATAAATAATGCGGCCAAGTGTTCCGTTTGCCTGATAACCGGTAAATAGGATCGTGTTTTTTTTATCCCAAAGATTATGTTTAAGATGATGCCGTATGCGTCCGCCTTCGCACATCCCGCCTGATGCAATGATAACCTTGGGCTCATCGTTATCGTTGAGTGCCTTGGATTCGGCAGTTTCTGTTATTGCCTGAAGCCCTTCAAACCAAATAGGATTATCTCCATTCTTCATAACATTTCGTGTTTCCTGATCCAGGCAGGAAATATCACACTGCAGAAAAACGGCTGTCGCTTCATTTGCCATCGGGCTGTCTACATATACAGGGAATTGTTCATAGGCTCCCATAAGATGCCGATTCTTTATTTCCCTGAAAAAATACAGAAGTTCCTGGGTTCTGCCTACAGCAAATGAAGGAATAATAACTGAGCCTCCCCGATCAAATGTTTCCTGTAATATCCCAACCAAAGCCGGAATGGGATCAACAGCATTGTCATGCAGACGGTTTCCATAGGTGGATTCAATCAGGAGGTAATCGGTTGATTCAATTGTGTGAGGATCATTGATAATTGGTTGATTCTTATTGCCGATATCACCGCTGAAAACAATTTTTCTTTTTTGTCCGTTTTTCTCCAGAAAACATTCTATCGCAGCAGAACCCAAAAGATGTCCGATATCTGTAAATCGGACAGTCAATCCTTCATCTATGTCGATCAGCTGATCATAAACGCAAGGCCGGAACAATTTCATCGTCTGATCGACATCTTCAATCGTATAAAGTGGCTGCACTGTGGGGATGCCGGATCTGATATTTTTCTTGTTCTGAGATGTGGCTTCATTTTCCTGTATGTGTGCGCTGTCAGCAAGCATGATTGAACAAAGGCTCACGGTTTCTGCCGTAGCATATATTTTTCCTCTGAAACCGTTTTTATAAAGCAGTGGAAGATTTCCCGAATGGTCAATATGAGCATGAGTCAAAAGTACATATTGTATCTGAGAAGGTTGAACAGGCAAAGGAGCACTTTCATATTCATTTATTCCCTGTTTCATACCATAGTCCACCAGAAGATAATGTCCTGGAAGCCATTCAAGCAGAGTCTGGCTTCCTGTAACATCATGATTTGCACCCAAAAAAGTCAGTTTCATTTGTCCTCCGGATATCAGAATTGATTTTATAAACAGAGTTACATATAATATTTCGGAGAAGAGAAATAATTATTTATTCTCCTCCGGATTTTCATGTTCAAGCAGAATGCTGTCAACCGCTATGGAACGGTATTCAGCTTCTCCCTGAATGCATTTCATACAGTTGTCACATATTTTATTCGGATCCAGATCACAGCGGTCACATTCTCCGCATCCGATACATTCTCTGTCATACAGGACACATTGACGATGTAAAGCCAACGCCTGACACCTCCCTTTAATGAAATTATACATCCGGAGAGAAAGGATGGTCAAGAAAACCCATTGAGTGCAATCGAATTGAAAACTTTTACGGAAGAGGAATATCATCAATTCTTTATGAACTATATTCCTGATCCTTTAATGAGCACAGAACCTTTTTATTACAGCCGTGAAAATATATCCAGATCATATATTTACAATCATTATTACAGGGATCATTATGCACATTACGGTATTTTTCAGAATGGGATCCCGGTTGGATCATTTCAATTAAAAAGGATAGATACCGTAAAAAAGACCTGTGAATTTGGTATCATTCTGCAAAATGACAGTGTGAAAAACAAAGGAATAGGGACTGAAGCTGTTCGAATCGGATTGAACATAGCGAAAGACGTTTTTTCGATAAATACGGTATATGGGGATACGTCCGGTCGTAACAAAAGGATGCAGAGAGTCTTTGAAAAGCTTGGCTTTATACTGATAGAAACTGTTCAGAATGCTTATGAGTATGAAAATAATGACAGAGACTGCAGACTTGTTTACAAAAAAACAATAAATAATTCGGAGGAAGAAGAATATGAGTAACAGCAAAGCTATTTTGATCCCCGGGAAAGAAAAAAGAGTATATTCACGCCATCCCTGGATATTCAGGAGCGATATTGATCATATAGAAGGTCCGTATGTTGCGGGCGATGTGGTTGATGTTTTTTCATCACACGGGAAATTCTTGGGAAAAGGGTATTATAACCCAAACAGTCAGATTGCTCTGCGAATAATGACTTACAGGGATGAACCGGTTGACCGTGACCTTATTTTCAGCAGGATTCATGATGCAATCGCCTACCGAAAAACGTTTGCGGACCTAAAATCATGCAGGTTGATATTTGCTGAAAGTGACAGATTGCCGGCTCTGATTGTGGATGCATTTGGAGATGTATTGGTTTTGCAATGCCTTTCCCTGGGAATGGAACGGTTCAAAAATGATGTTGTCGATGCCCTTGTCCAGGAAATTCATCCACAGGGAATCTGGGAAAGAAACGATGTTCCGGTCAGAAAACTGGAAGGGCTTGATCAAACAACAGGACTCTTATATGGGAAGGTTCCCGACCGTGTAATGATGATTGAGAATGGGATTCGTTTTTTGGTAGATGTAAAACAGGGACAAAAAACAGGATACTTTCTTGACCAGAAAGAGAACCGTGCATCAATTGCTCCGTTTGTAAAAGGAAAAAAGGTTCTGGACTGTTTTACTCATACCGGATCCTTTGCGCTGCATGCGGGGTTTTATGGTGCTGAAAGTGTTACCGGTGTTGATATCAGTGAATACGCATGTGAATTTGCAACAGAAAACGCCAGACTGAACAATCTGGACAGTACCGTACAATTTAAAACAGCAAATGCTTTTGACCTGCTTGGTGAAGAAAGCAGGAAGGGTGAAAAGTATGATGTTGTAATACTTGATCCTCCGGCATTTACGAAAACAAGATCACAGGTAGAAAGTGCAAAAAGAGGATATAAGGAAATCAACCTGAGGGCAATGAAAATGATACGCGACGGCGGTTTCCTGATTACTTGCTCTTGCAGTCAGCATATTCTTCCGGATATGTTCAGCCGGATTGTTCTTGATGCATCAGGAGACGCCAGAGTACTCCTGAAACAGATCGAATACAGAACTCAGGGAAAAGATCATCCGATACTTCCGTCGGCCCCTGAAACCCAATATCTGAAATGCGGAATATATCAGGTTTTTTCGGTATAAACGAACACACTATTTTCCTTCATATCCGAGTGTTTTTAAGTCGGATTGGCTGTCTCTCCAGCCGGGTCTTACTTTTACCCAAAGTTTCAGATTTATATGTGTATCAAGCAGCTTTTCAATATCTGCACGGGCTTCAGATCCGATTGTTTTCAACATGCTTCCGTGATGGCCGATAATAATGCTTTTATGAGCATCCCGTTCACAGTATACGGTGGCATTGATTTCGGTCAGATTATTGCTGATGGACTCCATGCCCATCATTTCTATACCGATTCCGTGAGGTACTTCATCCCGAAGATGAAGCAGAGCCTTCTCACGGATAATTTCAGCGCAAAGAAGACGCTCAGGCTGATCTGTAACCATATCCTCCGGAAAATATTGCGGACCGGCAGGAATATGTTTAATAAGGGTTTCAGATAAAACATCAAGTCCGTCGCCGGTGCGGGCACTGACAGGAATAATATCTTCGTAACCCATCTGAGCAAATTCAGCCGTAGCGGAAAGAATTTTTTCCGGATTGACAAGATCGATCTTATTCAAAACAAGTATATGAGGAACTTTTTTTTCTGCCATGTCCTGCGCAATTTGCATGTCTTTCTCTGATATATAAGTTATATCAATGACCGTCATGATACAGTCCATTCCATCCATGGCATCATGTACAGAATGCATCATATACTGACCGAGTTTTGTCTTTGGTTCGTGAATTCCGGGAGTATCCAGAAAAACAAACTGATGATTATCCTGAGTGATAATCCCCATAATACGGTTACGCGTTGTCTGCGGCCTGTTGGAGACAATAGCTATTTTCTCTCCGATCATCGCGTTCATGATAGAGGATTTTCCTACATTAGGCCGTCCGACAATAGTAATAAATCCAGAATGAAATTCTTTTTCAGCGTTCATTTTTCATTTCCTTTCCAGATTCTGTTCCGGTAAATCCTTTGGGCCAAAGCCATGCGGCAGCAATTGATCCAGTGTTGATTCCAAAATATTGTCCTGCCCTTCTGATGTAACAAGAATACGAATATGCGGAGAAAACTCATTTAATACCTGGCGGCAGGCGCCGCAAGGCCAGGGAAAAGATCCTTTGGAAGCAATAGCAATAATATCAAATTCTGTAGCACCGTCACTTATTGCTTTAAAAACAGCTGTACGTTCTGCGCAATTTGAGAGGCCGTAAGAAGCATTTTCCACGTTACAGCCAAGAAAAATTCTGCCGTCAGTACTGTGCAGGGCTGCTCCGACAGGGTAATGTGAATATGGGGAATAGCTTTTTTTCATCGCTTCACGTGCAAGCTTCAGCAGGAGTTTATCCGGGTTGCAGGCAGGATCATCCTGTGAGAGGCCAACAGAATCCAGTATTTTTTCTTCCATCTTTCTCATGACCTTTTTTTCCTCTTCATTAATATGATCATATCCCATCAAATGACAAATACCATGTACAAGAAGATAGGCGGCTTCTCTTGCCGGTGAATGACAGAATTCCCTTGCCTGATTATAAATATGCGGAACCGATATAATGAGGTCACCGAGAAAGCACGTACCGGAATCATCATCGTATTCTCTTCGGAGAAGCTTCTCCTGGCTTCCGGCTGTTTTGCCTTTCGGATAAGCAACAGAAGGGAAAGAAAGGACATCTGTAGCTCTGTCTATGTGACGAAAATCCCGGTTATAAACACGAATTTCTTCATCATTACAAAGGCGGACAGAAATGCTGCACGGTATTTTGATGGCTTCACTCTTCTCTGCCTCATCTGCTGCAATGCTCATTAATGATGTTAAAGAAGAATCAACAGGGGTATTAACGATCCAATCCAATCTCATTCTGACTGATTCTCCTGATTCATTAATTCAATCGTTTCTGAAGAATTCTTTTCGGACGATTCAGCGGCTTCTTTGGCCTGATCATAATCAGGTGTACGTGTTTCGGCAGCGGAAGCGGCAAAAGCTGCTTGCTGCACGGCTGAGTGAACAGGGATGTGATGACGAACTTCGGGATACTCTATCCTTTCATGGAATACTCCTCTGAGAACACCTGAAAATGCGTCACAAATTTCGTCAATATCTCTCAAAGAAATAGGAGAATTACTTAACTGCCCGTCTTCCAGTTTTCCGCGTATCAATCGTTCGATAAACTGTTCAATAGCCTTTGGCGTCGGATCCGGCATTGACCGAACAGCGGCTTCAACAGTATCAGCCAGCATAACAATCGCAGATTCTTTTGTATCCGGTTTCGGACCGTCATAACGGAAGTCATTTATATCAACAGGATTTCCGTCAGAAAGCTGAAGTGCTTTATGGTAAAAAAACATGACCGGTGTATCGCCGTGATGCTGTAAAATGATATTTAGTATTTCTGAAGGCAGCCTGTTTTTCTGACCTAACTGATAGCCGTCTCTTGTATGACTTGTCAGAATTGCTGCTGATACATAGGGATCTGTTTTATCATGAGGATTCTCCCCCATTTGGTTTTCTTTAAAGTATCCCGGCCGTTTTAATTTCCCGATATCGTGATAATAACCTGCGGTTCTGCATAGATAAGGGTTGGCACCGATCCTTTCCGCTGCTGCTTCAGCAAGATTAGCGACTATAATGGAATGATGATAGGTGCCCGGGGCTTCCAGAAGAAGCCGCCGCAGAAGAGGTTGGTTCGGATTGGCAAGTTCCAGAAGCTTGCTCGGAGTAGCCAGCCGGAAGGTTGCTTCAAATACAGGCTGAAGAGATAATGCAAGAATACCGCTCAAAAAACCTCCCCCGAAGGCCCATAGACATGTGGTCAGAAGACTTAGGGATTCTGCTGATGTCATGCATTTTACAGAAACAATTACCGCGATACTGATAACAGAAGAAAGCAAACCCGCCAGCAGGACACGAATACGCTGGGGGTGTCTGTGTAAAAACCTTATTACAACCAGCCCCCCGGATAATGCCATCAGAAGCTGCAGAATCATTTCATAGAGGAAGGTTGAATTGTTTCCGGCAGCAAGCCCGGATATCAAAATAGCCAGAGGAATAATTCCGGCAATTCCTGCGTTAGTACCAAGCAGTACGGTCAGAAGAATGGGGCCGAATACAAGCGGGACAATATAAGCATTGAAAAAAAGATGAGCAATCACTCCGAAAATAACGGATAAGACGATAATAATCGCTGAAACTGAAAGCTTTTGCGGATTGTTGAGAATAGTAATATCAAGAAGACGAAGGACGATAATATAGCAGGTAACAGAAAGAAATACAATGAGCAGTGCACCCCAATAAATTGAGAAATCATATCTGTTATCTTTGAGAAGACCCAGAGAACGCAGCATTTCCAGCTTGCTTGTCGTTACCCTGTCGCCTTCCCGGATAATATTCTGGCCTTGAAGGTATACGATTGCTTCTACACTGTTCCTTGCGTTTTCTCTGGCGAGTTCAGTCGTTTCATGTTCGATGATCATATTTGGTTTCAGGCATGTGCGCAGGATAACCGGAAGAATATTTTGATTCAACGAAATATCAAGCTTATATCCCACAATTTGCCGTATGTTTTCAATGGACTGTTCAAGCTGTCCTTCACGTACGGTCGTATTCAAAGAATTTTCGACAGCTGTTGTTACCAGGGAAACCATTTCCTCAAATCTTTCCGGAGAAGTTCTCAGAAGTGTTGAAATCTGATAACGGTTCAGTGTTACAGATGAAACAAGACTCTGTGCATATTCGATCTCGGTATCAGTAAAGGAGGATGGGATTTTATCGCTTCCGGAACGAAGAGTATCCGAATATTGGAGTACCGTGCGCAGTTCATTAAAGACAGAATTCAGGGTGTTAAGAACTTCCTCCTTTACGCCTTCCTGAAAGGTGTAGGTGGGTTCAACTGCTTTTGCTGCGGATTCACGCCGTTCCTCTGTTGTAACTTCATCAATAACGTCCTTCGTAGCGTTGATTGTTTCATGCGCAATGGAACCGACCTTCAGGTCATATTGCTTGGGAGTACATACAGAGCAGTACAGTGCAAAGAGTATTAAAAACATGACAAAAAGGATAAGAAGACTTTTTGAATTGATATAAGCATTTCTGCCGGCCTTTTTTTCCCGAGCTTTTGGGGATTTTGTCTGACTTTTCCGTTCTTTTGTTGAAGACACCCTGTTCACTCCTCTCTTTCCATGTGATGAGAGTCAAATGCTTCGACGATTTTTTGAACAAGCTCGTGACGCACAATATCCTTCCCGGTTAATTCTACTATTCCGATCTCCGGAATTTTATTAAGGATGCGGACTGCTTCTGCCAGGCCGGATTTTTTTCCGGCGGGAAGATCGGTCTGGGTAATATCTCCGGTGACTACAACCCGGGAATGGAAGCCCATTCTTGTTAAAAACATTTTCATCTGTTCACAGGTTGTATTTTGTGCTTCGTCCAGGATGATAAAAGCATCGGAAAGGGTTCTTCCGCGCATATATGCAAGGGGCGCGACTTCAACAATGCCTCTTTCCATCAGTCTGGCATATGAATCGGGACCCATAAAGTCATACATGGCGTCGTATAGAGGCCGAAGATACGGATCTACTTTCTGAGTAAGATCACCGGGAAGAAAGCCAAGTTTTTCTCCGGCTTCTACGGCAGGACGGGTCAGAATTATTCTTTCAACCTCTTTGTTTTTTAAAGCAACTACAGCAAGAGCCATTGCAAGGTAGGTTTTTCCGGTTCCTGCCGGACCGATTGCAAAGGTTAATTCGTGTTTTCGTATCGTATCAACGTAATTTTGCTGGCCAAAGGTTTTACAGCGAATCTGTTTTCCGCGGTGTGTAACCGCAATAACATTTCTAAGATTTTCATCAATAAGATCAGCTTTCCCTTCCCGAACCATGGATATAGCGTATCTGATTCTGACACGGTCCACATATTCATTCCGGTTAATCATATCAAGAAGAATACGTATTACTTCCTCAGCAAGGAGTGTTTTATCTTCATCACCGGAAATGGAAAGAACACTGCCCCGGAGTGAAACAGAAACGCCGCATTCCTGTTCTATCAGTGCGATATTTTGATCATTCATGCCGAAGAGAGAAATATAGGCGTCCATAGATTCAGAAGACAAGTCAAAAGACCGATTATAATTCAAGAAATTACATCCTTCCAGATTCAAATAAATATACATAATATATGATACTATATTTCATTCTTTTGTCAATTGTACCGTAAGAAATGAACATGAGGCAAAACATAAAATAGACAAAGATCGTATATGACAATAATTGACATAAAGAATTGCTTGTGTTAGAATTCGTACAATTTCATAGTGAAAGACGATGATGGAAAGAATTCCTTTCGCAGATGTTCAGAGAGCCGGTGGTTGCTGTGAACCGGTCAGATGCGTTAGGGTTACTGCTTCCGGAGTTCGCTTTGTAAAAGCTTAAAGGCCAGTAATGAAGCGCGGATGCCCCGTAACAGGCTGAGAACTTGATAGAGTTCAAAGGTGATTTCACTGTGTGGAATAAAATGGGTGGTACCGCGAAGTAATTCGTCCCTGAAGCATAATTGCTTCAGGGTTTTTCATTAGGAGGTTTTATGGAACACATTTATATCAGTGACAAAACTCTGAGACAGGAAAAGAAGTATTTATCATTAAGCTTCAGGGAAAAAATCGAGCTGTGCAGGTTGATAGACAGACTCGGAGTGGATCGCATCGAATTGAATCCAATCGATAATCCTAAAGCAGACAGCCTGCTGATTAAGTCGGTTGCCGCTGTCGTTCAGAATGCACAGATTGCGGTTCCTGTATATATGAACAGAGAGAGTGTAGAGAAAACCTGGAACACACTGAAAGAAGCCTCAAACCCCAGACTTCAGATCTGCGTTCCGGTCAGTTCCGTACAGATGGAGTATCTGTACCATATTAAACCTGCCGATATGATCAAGAAAATATGCGACACCATTTCAATTTGCCGTGAATATACGGATGAAGTTGAATTAATTGCCATTGATGCAACCCGATGCGATAATGTCTTTTTAAAACAAGTAGTTTCAGAAGCGATTCAATCCGGGGCCAGGGCTGTTACTTTTTGTGATACTGCCGGAGCTATGCTTCCGGAAGAACTCAGCTCTTTTCTGAAGGATATCATATCGTCATCACCGCATTCATCAGATACTGTCTTCGGTATTGACTGCTCGGATGCTCTCAGCATGGCAGATGCTTGTGCCATAGAAGCAGTACAAAGCGGAATACGGGAGATAAAAGCAGCTTCCTGTCGCTTTGACTGTGTTTCCATGAGAAACATTGTCCGGATCTTAAGCCTTAAGGGTGAAAAATACAATGTATGCTGTGATGTTAGAAAAGAAGAAATCGGCAGGATCACAGGGCAGGCTGAATCTCTTTGCCACGCTTTATCAGTATCTGGCCGTATTTCCGATGAAAAGCCACTCAATACCCATGATGCAGATTATGTTTTAACCGTACATGACAGCAAAGAGAGCATTTTGAACTCAATCAGACGTCTTGGATACGAGCTGAGTGATGATGACTGTGAAAAAGTATACCAATCTTTTATGAATATTGCTGGAAAAAAGGAAGAGGTCAGCATTCGGGAATTGGAAGCAATTGTTGCAGCGGAGGCAATGCAGGTACCCCCCGCCTATATGGTCACAAATTATGTAATCAATACCGGGAATATTACGGGCGCTATGGCACATATGAGAATGAAATTCCACGAGCGTGATATGGACGGTATTTCTACCGGCGACGGTCCCATTGACGCAGCATTTATGGCTATTGAGCAGGCGATCGGAAAACACTTTGAATTGGATGAGTTTCGGATTCAGGCAATTACAGAAGGTCAGGAAGCCATGGGTGAAACATTGGTAAAGCTCCGCTCCAACGGGAAATTATATCCCGGAAGAGGTATTTCAACGGATATTGTCGGCAGCAGCATTATGGCATATATCAATGCGCTGAATAAGATCGTGTATGAGGAGGAGGAAGCATGAACCTTTCTTTTTCAACCAGAGGATGGAAAGATCTTCCCTGGGAGGAGCAGGTAAAAGACGCCGTTGAAAACCGTTTCCAGGGAATAGAGGTTTATAATCTTCCTGTTTGTACAAGCCTGTGGACTGAACGCAGCGGCGCTTTTCATAAGTATCATATTAATGAAACTTACCGTACTCTTCGGGAACAGGGACTGTCAATCCCCTGCTATGACACCCCTATTGACTTCAGCCTTGAAAAACTGGATCTGGAAATCTTTCAAAAACTTGCCGAAACAGCAAAAGCATCTCATACATCATATATAGCAGTTTGTGCGCTGAATGAACAGGAAGAAAACGTATTATCGAACATTCGGTCGGTTCTTCCGATTATACATGAAAACAGTCTCTGTCTATTGATGAAAACAGTAGGAATATATGCCGATACTGCAAGAATGAGAATGCTGCTGGATTTATTCGCGAGCGATGATCTGGCCGCGCTTTGGGATATGCATCATCCCTATCGCGACTTTGGTGAGACACCCGATGCAACAATACGCAATCTTGGCGCTTATGTAAAGCACGTACACCTCAGGGATTCAGACGACCATTCCGCGTATAACCTGATCGGAGAAGGAACCATGCCGATACGGGATATGATGAGAGCGTTGTCGTCCATTGACTATGATGGTTTCATCTCACTTGAATGGAAACCGGAATGGATGGAAGAACTGCAGGAAAGAGATATTATTTTCCCTTACTATATCAATTATATGAAACGGTTTGAAAACCCGCGGGGAAAAAAGAAATATCTTTATCCAAATCATGACGGAACAGGGCAGTATGTCTGGAAAAAAGATGAATTGATTGACCTTACTTTTTCACAGGTTCTGGATCGGATGGCGGAAGAATTTCCTGACCAGTATGCATTTAAATATACAACGCTTGACTATACCAGGACTTATTCCGAATTTCGGGAAGATGTGGACCGTTTTGCAAAAGCACTGATTTCTCTTGGTGTACAGCCGGGCAGCAAGGTTGCAGTATGGGCAACAAATGTGCCCGCATGGTACATAGCATTTTGGTCTACAACCAAAATCGGAGCGGTGCTTGTTACCATGAATACAGCCTATAAAATCCATGAGGCTGAATACCTGCTCCGGCAGAGCGATGCGCATACACTGATTATGATAGAATCATGTCTGGACAGTAATTATAAGCAGATTATAAATGAACTGTGTCCGGAAATTGCCGGAAATAAAATCGGTCATCCTCTTCATTGCAGAAAGCTTCCTTTCTTGAGGAATGTAATTACTGTAGGGTTTTCGCAAAACGGATGCCTGACCTTTGAAGAAGCCATGAGCAGAGCTGAAACTGTTTCCGATGATAAACTGATTTCTTATGCATCGCAAGTGAAACCCGATGATGTCTGCAATATGCAGTATACTTCCGGAACGACCGGTTTCCCCAAAGGGGTTATGCTGACTCATTATAATGTTGTAAATAATGGAAAGTGTATCGGCGACAGGATGGGACTGTCCACTGCAGACCGTATGATGATCCAGGTTCCTATGTTTCATTGTTTCGGTATGGTACTTGCTATGACGGCGTCTATGACCCACGGGACTACAGTATGCCCCCTCCCGTATTTTTCTGCTAAAAATTCACTTGCATGTATCAATCAGGAGAGAATTACATGTTTTCATGGCGTCCCAACAATGTTTATTGCAATGTTCAACCATGAAGATTACCGTAAAACAGACTTTTCCCATATGAGAACCGGTATTATGGCAGGTTCCGGATGTCCGCCGGAACTGATGAAAAGAGCGGCTAAACCCGATGAAATGCATATGACCGGAATTGTCAGCGTTTACGGTCAGACGGAATCAGCTCCGGGAAGCACGATGTCTGCATGGACTGATACATTGGAGCTTCGTACAGAAACGGTAGGATATGCTTTCCCTCATGTACAGTGCAAGGTGATAGATCCCGAAACGGGCAAAGAGGTTCCTGACGGTGTTGACGGAGAATTCTGCTCAAGAGGATACAATACGATGAAAGGATATTATAAAATGCCTGAAGCAACTGCAGCTGCAGTTGATGCGGATGGATGGCTTCATTCCGGCGATCTTGCCCGAAAAAATGCAGACGGCACTTTTGTGATTACAGGTAGGCTCAAGGATATGATCATCCGTGGCGGAGAAAACATTTATCCGAAAGAAATAGAGGAATTCATTTATACACATCCGGCAGTATCTGATGTGCAGGTTATTGGGGTTCCTGATGCAAGATACGGAGAAGCTGTAATGGCTTGTATCGTTTTAAAAGATGGCATAAAAATCAGTGAAAAGGAAATGTCGGATTATATCAAAAGCCACATGGCCAGGCACAAGGTACCGCAGTATATAGAATTTGTCGATTCGTTCCCCATGAATGCTGCCGGAAAAATTCTAAAATATAAAATGCGTGAAGAAGCAATCCGCAAGCTGGGATTAGAAAATGCTGCCGGTATAGACACGGCAGGCGGAAGAAAATAAAGATAGCGGGGATATCCCCGCTATCTTTATATATTCAGGAGATGTTTGAGTGCAGAAGATTCTTCAATAACTCTGGCACAGCCAAGGACAACACAGTCTCTGGCATCATCGGCAACACGGCATGGGACCTTGATAACATTGCTGACAGCTTCCGAAAGCCCATATAGATTGGCTCCTCCTCCGGAGAGAGTAACACCGCCCTCAAATATATCAGAGGCAATTTGCGGAGGAGTCTTTTCAATCAGGACCTGTATTCCTTCAATCAGGCTGTTTACTTCATCAATCAAAGACTCATAAATTTCATCTGATTCGATATTCAGCGTTTTGGGAAGTCCGGAGATAAGATTTCTTCCGGTTACATCAAGTGTGACATCGGAATCTCTTCTGACAGCACTTCCGAGAGTGATTTTTATCTGTTCTGCAGTCCGTTCCCCGATAAGAAGATTATATTTTTTTCGAAGATAGCGGATAATTGCATCATCAAACCGGTCTCCTCCTGTACGCAGAGTGCTGATAACGGTCGGAGTTCCGTTGTATAGGACCGCAAGATCCGTGACGCCTGCGCTGATATCAACGATCATACTTCCGTATGGTCCGAGAAAATTTAATTGAGCGCCGAGCGCCGCGGCTATATTTTTGTCAAGAAGCTGTGTGCGGCGTATACCGGCGTCAAATAAGGCTGTTACAAGAGCCTTTTTTTCTATGTCTTTTACTCCGGTAGGAACGGAAAGAATCGCGCGTGGCCTGGATAAAAATCGCTTGCCGACAACATTACTGACAAAAAAGCGAAGCATAGCGCTTGCCAGATCAAAATCAAGCAGTTCTCCCTGCGCAAGGGGCCGAATGACCTGAATTCCGGCGGGAGTTCTTCCGATCATCCGGTAAGCATCAGTTCCCATGGCAATAATTCGTTTGCTGCTTCTGTCTATTGCTACGACTGAAGGTTCACGATATTCTATTCCCCTGCCCTTTACGTAAATCTGAACATTGGATGTTCCTAAATCGATTCCTATATCGCTGATCTGAGCCATAATAAAATACCTTTCCTGACAGATACTGCATAAGTGGCTCAAAAATCATATCATTATCCTAGCCAAAAAACAACTCTGCTTTTGCTTGCCTTGACAAGGATGCGGCAAAATAACATAATATAAAATGGTTTTTTATGTATAGGAGGTGGTTTTATGGCGATTCGGATCCTGTCTGTAATGAACGGTTCCATTGCAGACAGAATCGGAATTGAGGCCGGTGAAACGCTTCTTCAGATCAATGGCGAAGACATTATAGATGATATCGACTATCAGGCTCTTACATCGGATGAGAAGCTGGTCCTGTCAGTTGAAGGAAAAGACCGGGTTGTCAGAACGCTGAAAATCAAAAAAAAATCCTATACTCCTCTGGGAATAAGGCTTGATGAAAGAATCATTCTGCAGCCGAGGCGATGCAGGAATAAATGTTTATTCTGTTTTGTTGACCAGCTCCCGAAAGGCATGCGGGAAACCTTGTATGTCAAAGACGATGACTGGCGTCTGAGTCTGATGATGGGAAACTTTGTAACTCTGACAAATGTAAACGATAAAGAGTTTGACAGAATTATCCGAAGAAAAGCTTCTCCTCTGTATATTTCCGTTCATGCCACAGATCCGGAAACCAGGGTCAGACTTCTTGGAAACAAGACGGCCGGAAATATTTTGCAGAGACTCAAAATCATGAAAGAAAACGGATTGAAATTTCATTGCCAGGTCGTCTTGTGTCCCGGAATAAATGATGGATTGATTTTACATAAAACCATGATCGATCTTGCCGAGCTCGCGCCTTCAGCACTCTCTCTCGCAATTGTTCCTGTCGGACTTACCGCACATCGTAATGATCTTTCCGACATGAGGATGTTTACCCGTGATGAAGCAGCGGCTTTGATAGATGAAATAAAGATTATGCAAAACTACTTTCTTCATTCGATCGGAACACGCTTTGTATACGCAGCAGACGAGCTGTTTTGTATTGCCGGACTTCCTACACCGTCTGAAGATGTTTATGAGGGTTTTCCGCAAATCGAAAACGGTGTTGGAATGCTGAGTAAAATGGAAGCTGAATGTGAGTCTTTTTTTTCGGATGCAATTGCCGGGACGGATCAAATCTCGGAACATCCCAGACACGTGATCATTGCTACAGGCTTTTCTGCATATGATTTTATTTGCAAACTTGCTGAAAAGTATTCGCCGAGGAACGTCCTGACAGAAGTTCTGCCGGTTAAGAACCGCTTTTTCGGGGAAACGGTTACCGTAGCGGGTCTGCTTGTAGGTCGTGACCTGATTGCTGCATTAAAAGGTAAAGAGTGCGATGAGGTTCTTCTGACTGCCAGCATGTTCAGAGAAAATACGGATTGTTTTCTTGATAACATGACGCTTACTCAGGTAAAGGATGAACTTGGACTGAATATAAAAATTGTTGAAAATACAGGGGAAGCATTTATCAGATCCCTGTACGGAAACGGAGGAATAAGAAAATGACAAAACCTCTTGTTGCCATTGTGGGCAGACCGAATGTTGGCAAATCAACCTTTTTCAATAAAATGGCCGGAAAAAGGATCAGTATCGTTGAAGATATACCCGGTGTTACGCGGGACAGAATATATGCGGATACAGAATGGCTTGGGAAATCTTTTACGCTGATAGATACAGGAGGTATTGATCCTTCAAGCGAAGACGTGCTTTTGTCTCAAATGAGGCATCAGGCTGAGGTCGCGATAGAAACTGCTGATGTGATCTGTTTCTTTACAGACGGAAGAATCGGATTGACTGATGATGACAGGGATGTAGCTAATATGCTGCGCCGTGCAGGTAAACCGGTAGTCCTTGCTGTAAACAAAGTGGATTATGCGGGATTGAATGATAATCTGTATGAGTTTTACGAGCTTGGATTTGGAGACCCGATTGCCATAAGCAGCGTTAATCTGCTCGGGTTCGGTGATCTTCTTGACGAAATTGTATCCTATTTTCCGAATACAACGGAAAACGTTCAGGACGACGAAGACCATATAATTCAATTGGCAATTGTCGGACGTCCGAATGTAGGTAAAAGCTCCTTGACAAACAGGCTTCTCAAACAGGAAAGAACAATGGTATCGGATATTGCGGGTACGACCAGAGATGCAATTGATACATTGTTTCAGGACGAAGACGGTACAAAATATAAAATTATAGATACTGCAGGTATACGCAGAAAACGCTCAATTGAAGAAGGAACACTTGAAAGATACAGTATATATCGCTCCATTGCTGCAATTCGCAGGTGCGATGTCGCTGTTCTTATGATTGATGCTAATGATGGCGTAACTGAACAGGATACAAAAATCGCAGGTTTGATCCTTGACGAGGGAAAAGCCGCAGTAATTGTCGTTAATAAATGGGATTCAATTGATAAAGAAACCGGAACACTGGAAAAATATAAAAAGCGGGTCCTGTCGGATCTGAAATTTATGGACTATTGTCCTGTACTGTTCATTTCTTCTCTGTCAGGTCAAAGAGTTCAGAATGTTTTTTCCGCTGTGAAAAATGTTTATTCATCCGCAACCAGAAGAGTAACGACCGGGACCTTGAATGAAGTGCTGAATGATGCTGTAAATGATCTTCAGCCCCCGGCCCAGGGCAGCAGACGTCTTAAAATATATTATGCTACTCAGCAGGGAATATGCCCTCCGACATTCGTCTTCTTTGTAAACGATGAAAAACTGATGTTTTTTGCTTATGAGAGATATCTTGAAAACTACATCCGAAAATCTTTTGATTTTTCCGGTACACCGCTCCGTTTTATTCTTCGTGAAAAAAAGAAAGGTGAATGATAGAAATGGCAAAGTACCTTTTATATATATTTTCTGGAATCCTGGCTTATTGCCTCGGATCAGTTTCTGTCGGCATTATTGTTTCCAGAATAGCGAAGGGACCTGATCTGCATACTGTAGGAAGTAAAAATACTGGGGCCAGCAATGTTTTAAGAACAATGGGATGGAAATACGGGCTGATTACTTTTTTTGGAGATTGTCTGAAAGCGATTTTAGCCTGCCTGATCGGCAAATGGTTGATCGGAGACCTGTATGGAGTGCTTTTCTGCGGTATTATGGTAATCCTTGGTCATAACTGGCCTGTATTCTTTGCATTTAGGGGCGGAAAAGGCGTTGCAAGCAGCTGTGGCGTTATGCTGATTTGTTTTCCGGTTCCTGCACTGATCGGATATATTTGCGCTATCGCAATAATTGCACTTACAAAATACATTTCTCTTGGCAGCATGTGTATGCTTGTTATATATGCAGTAACGGTTTCATGCTGTTTCAGCGGCGGAGATACGGTTATTATACTATGGAGTGTTTTATTGGCAATTCTGTGCCTGATTCGTCACAGAACCAATATTATCCGACTTGTAAAAGGAAATGAAAATAAATTTGGTCAAAGAATAAAATAAAAAAGGAAAAACGGAGGGTCGTCAGATGTCCGGCAACCTTGGCAGCATAAGAAATTTTTGTATAATTGCTCATATCGATCATGGAAAAAGCACACTTGCTGACCGTATTCTGGAAAAAACAGGCGTATTCGAACAGCGCGAAATGGTGGACCAGATCCTTGATAGTATGGAACTGGAAAGAGAACGAGGCATTACAATCAAAAGCAAAGCTGTTCATATGAAATATACAGCATCAGACGGGCAGGAATATACTCTTAATTTAATAGATACTCCCGGTCATGTGGATTTTACCTATGAAGTATCAAGAGCGCTTGCTGCCTGTGAAGGGGCGCTCCTTGTTGTGGATGCCACGCAGGGTATAGAAGCTCAGACTCTTGCAAACGTATACATGGCACTGGAACACGATCTGGAGATCATTCCCGTGATCAATAAAATAGATCTCCCTTCTGCCCGGCCGGAGGAAGTTCGGAGTGAAATTGAAGATGTGATCGGACTGGACGCCTCATATGCACCTTGCGTTTCTGCAAAAACAGGCTTAAATATTGAGGAAGTTCTTGAATCCATTGTCAAGCATATTCCCTCTCCTCAGGGAGATCCGTCAGCGCCTTTGCAGGCTCTGATTTTTGACGCTTTTTACGATAATTACCGGGGAGCTATCTGTTTTATAAGGATCAAAGAGGGTACAATTCGTCCCGGAATGAGAATGCGTCTTATGGCGACAGGGGGTGAATTCGACGTTGTTGAAGTCGGTTTTTTCTCTCCTGGCTATCAGCCTTGCAATGAACTGAAAGCCGGTGATGTGGGTTATGTTGCAGCATCAATAAAGGATGTCAGTGAAACAAGGGTCGGAGATACCATTACAGACGCTGCTTTTCCTGCCGATTCTCCGCTTCCCGGATACAAGCATGTAACACCCATGGTCTATTGCGGTATATATCCTGCTGACGGAGCTGATTATCCCGCTCTGAAAGATTCGCTTGAAAAACTCAGAATGAATGATGCATCCCTTTCATTTGAACCTGAAACATCTGTAGCGCTTGGATATGGATTCAGATGCGGCTTTCTCGGCCTTCTTCATATGGATATCATCACAACAAGACTGGAACGAGAATTTGATCTGAATCTTGTTACTACTGCTCCAAGTGTTATATATAAAGTGATTCACACAAACGGCGCAATAAGTATGATCGATAATCCGACAAATCTTCCCCCTGTCGGGGAAATCGCCAGGATGGAAGAACCGTTTGTTCATGCAACAATTTATACGCCCCAGGATTCAGTGGGAACTCTGATGGATCTCTGCCAGGATAAACGCGGTGTTTTTATCGATATGCAATATGAAGGAAACCGCGTTAAACTGAATTACGATATGCCTTTGAATGAAATAATTTTTGATTTTTTTGATCAGATCAAAAGCAGGAGCAGAGGATATGCGTCTTTTGATTATGAGTTAAAAGATTATCGGGACAGCGATCTTGTTAAACTAGACATTCTTTTGAATGGCGACCTGTGCGATGCATTTTCCATCATTGTTCACCGGGATAAGGCTTACGCAAGAGGCAGGGCAATTGCTGAAAAGCTTAAGGAAGTAATTCCGCGTCAGATGTTTGAGATTCCGATTCAGGCCGCTATAGGAGGCAAAGTTATAGCAAGGGAAACAGTAAAAGCAATAAGGAAAGATGTCCTGGCAAAATGTTATGGTGGGGATATTACACGTAAAAAGAAACTGCTGGAAAAGCAAAAGGAAGGGAAAAAACGGATGCGCCAGTTCGGAACAGTACAGGTTCCAAGTGAAGCTTTTCTCGCTGTATTGAAAATGGAATCATGATGAAAAACAAAGAACCGGATATTTCCGAAAAAACTGTATGCTTTACCGGACATCGCATGATTCAGCAGTCAGAATATCAAAAGATAGAAGAAAAACTGAATCATGTGATTGATGATTTGATCAGGCGTGGGTTTACAATATTCCTGTCCGGGGGAGCCCTTGGCTTCGATACCATGGCTGCTATAGCTGTTTTGAATAAAAAAAAGGAATATCCGCTGATCAGGCTCGGATTGATTCTCCCATGTCGTAACCAGTCGTCGAAGTGGAATGAAGCAGATCAAATAAAATATAATGAAATACTGAGTCAGGCAGATTTTATAAAAACTCTTTCACCAGAATATTATGATGGTTGTATGCTTGTCAGAAACAGATATTTGGTTGATCATTCTTCTCTATGTATCTGTTATCTGAAAAACATGAGAGGTGGTACTTTATATACCGTTGCTTATGCAGTCAGGAACGGTATAGATATTATTAATCTTGCCATAACCAATAAAAACCCGACAATGAAGGAAACGAACAATGGAACTGTATATTCATATCCCTTTCTGCAAAAAAAAATGCAATTACTGCGACTTCGCATCATATGTGGGAATGGAAAACCATTCAGAAGAGTATATAAAACTCCTTCTGAAGGAGGCAGCTACCAGAAAGAAACTGGTCATGGAACCCATCACAACACTGTATATAGGAGGAGGCACTCCTTCCCTTCTGCCGCCCGGCAATCTGAAAAAACTGATTGAAGAGTTAAAGAACATTTTACCGATTGATCGAAATGCTGAGTTTACGGCAGAAGCTAATCCGGGTACATTGACTGAGGCTTGGCTCAATGCAGCAGCTGAATGCGGTGTAAATCGTCTCTCGATCGGAATGCAGTCATCTAATCCGTCATCACTGAATTTCCTCGGAAGAATTCATAGTTTTGATGACGTAGGAAAAACAGTGGAGACAGCAGAAAGAGCAGGCTTTAAGAATATAAATATCGATCTGATATTTGGTTTCCCCGGACATACTATGGAGGAATGGAAACAAACCTTGCTTGATGCGTTATCGCTCGCACCGAAGCATATCAGTGCCTATGGCCTGATACCTGAAAAAAACACCGTCCTGGGGGAGAAAATAAATAACGGTATTTTGAACCTCCCTGAGCCGGAAGAAGAAAGATCAATGTATTATTTTGCTAAAGAACTCCTGGAAGAGAGAGGAATGAAAAGATATGAAGTATCCAACTTTTCTTTTCCGGGTTTTGAATGCAGGCATAATATAGGCTATTGGAAACAGGTGACTTATATCGGACTCGGCCTTTCTGCTTCATCTATGCATTCCCTGAATCATAACAAAAAAGGTTTATCCTATATAAGGGAAACAAATCCGTCAGACTACCGTCGGTATTCTGCTTTTGTTACAGAAAAAAACTGTATAAATAATGATATAACATACATTTCTGGACGTGACGCTTGTTTTGAAACCGTCATGCTTGCATTAAGAACAGATGAAGGTATAGATGAAAAAATTTTTTCGAAGATGCATGGAATATCCCTTATGGATTACTGTGGGGAAAAACTTTTGGAATTTCAGAAAAAAGGATTGATATGTCATACAGCAGACAAATGGTATCTCACTGACAGTGGAATGGATATTCAGAATATGCTTCTTGTGGAATTGTTGGATTAATGTCTCCTTTCAGTTCATTCCTGTTTCAAACAAACGGTTGTCTGAGAAATAAGATTCCGAAAGTTTCTGAATGGCTTCTTTTTCGCTTTTATAGTTTTCATTTCGCAGAATATCATGTACACATTCAGAAACAGTATCAAGAAGTTTCATATCTCCGTTACCTGGAAGGTTAATTACTGGTTCCCCGGCCTGACGTGTGCCGAGCAAATCGCCCGGACCGCGCAGTTCGAGATCCTTTCTGGATATTTCAAAGCCGTCATTGGAAACACATAATACACGCAGCTTTTCAGTAGATTCAGAAAGAAGGAAACACCAGCTCTCTCTTGTTCCCCGACCTACACGGCCGCGAAGCTGATGAAGTTGGCTTAATCCGAATCTTTCAGCATTTTCAATAATCATAATCGAAGCATTCGGAACATTAACTCCTACTTCTATCACTGTGGTGGAAACGAGTACATCCAGTTTACCGTCTGAAAAACTGTGAAGAATACTGATTTTATCTTGACTTTTCTGACTTCCCCACGTAAGTCCGATTTGGCATCCAGACAGTTCGGTCTTTTTCAGTTCTTCACTGACCGCTTTTGCACTTTTCATCTCTTGTCCATCCTCATTTTCCTCAACCAATGGACAGACAACGTATGCCTGAAATCCTTCTTTTATTTTTTCTCTGAGGAAACGGTACATATCCGATCTTCGCTCCGGTGGAACAAGACGGGTTTTAACAGGGATTCTGCCCGGTGGAAGTTCATCAATGATGGAAATATCCAAATCACCATATAGAATCAAAGCCAGTGTTCTGGGGATAGGGGTTGCAGACATGACCAAAACATGAGGCATTTGGGATTTTGTATTTTTCCCCTTCAGTTGTAAGTTTCCTCTTTGGATAACCCCAAACCGATGCTGCTCATCTGTAATGACAAGACCTAAATCTGAATATATAACATCATTACTGATCAATGCATGAGTACCAAAAACAACATCACACTGTTTATTCGCCAATTCCTGCAGGATTATTTTTCTTTCCTTTGCTTTTGTACTTCCTGTCAGAAGACGGCACTTGACCCCATACGGTTCCAGTGTGTTCTTAGCATTCTGATAATGCTGTTCGGCAAGAATTTCTGTAGGAGCCATCATTGCAGATTGGATATGATTCTTACATGCAATATATATTGCACCAAAGGCAACAGCAGTTTTGCCGCAGCCAACATCCCCTTGAATCAGACGGCACATGGCATATGGCTTTTCCATATCAGACGCAATACTGCAAAGAACTCTTTTTTGTGCTTCTGTAGGCATAAAAGGTACTGTCTTCCAGTATTCAGCCGTATATTTACTGCAATCAACCAAAGGACGGCCATCAAGCTTTTTTCCTTTATGCATTGATACATACATCATATAGATAAGAGCGCTTTCAAATGAAAGACGTCTTCTGGCTGTCTGCAGAGATTCCATGTTGTCAGGGAAATGTGCCTGACGTATGGCAAAATTAAGCTCACACAGATGATATCTTAAACGGAAAGAAGCAGGAAGTGTTTCCGGACAGCATTCATCGAGATTCATCAATGCCTCTTTGATTATATTTCGAAATGATTTTGCGGGAATACCTTTTACGGAACGGTAAACCGGATACCAGCCATATTCGGATATCAATACCGGATTTTGCAGAATTCTTCTGTTGTTTTTGATACTGAGGCGACCATATAGGCTGATTATGGGCCCTACCGGAAGTTGTTCCATCATCCAGGGCTCATTGTACCAGCAGACTGAAAGCCGTCCGCTCTCATCGGTAATGGCTGCCGTAACACGGGAGAGTCCATGAAAATGAGATATTTTAGGCTTTTCCGGTATGGTGCCGCAAACAAGAATATATCCTTCCTGTTTGGTGCTGCAGGGGAATACTGTTGTTCTGTCTTCATATCGTACAGGTAAAGTATACAATAAATCGCGCAACGAGAAAATTCCCATTGCGCGTAATGAGTTCATTCTTACAGGGCCTACACCTTTTAAATCGGCAAGCTCCATGATTTACTCCACGGAAATAATGTAGTAATATAAAGGCTGACCGCCATTATGATATTCCACATCGCAGTTACCATATTCATTTTCAATGATGGAAGCAAGCTCAGACGCGTCATTTTCAGTTACATCTGCTCCGTAATAAATCGTAATCAATTCATCTTCTTCAGTTACAACATTACTCAAAGTATCGAGAACAACATCTTTTACAGACTGTCCGGATTTTTCAATTTTTCCGTTGTGAAGACCGATAATATCGCCTTGCCGGATTGAAACTCCATTATATTCGCTGTCTCTGATTGCGTAAGTTACAGTAGCGGTTTTGACATGTTCTGAAGCTTCATTCATTCTGTTTATGTTTTCTTCCACACTGGCATCAGGCTGGAAAGCAATAGCAGCTGCAATTCCCATGGCAACATTTTTTGTTGGTATTACGTGCACATCTTTTTTGCAAAGTTGGGCAGCCTGATTGGCAGCAAAAATAACATTTCCGTTGTTTGGAAGAATAAAAACATGTTCCGCGTTCACCTGATTAAGAGCATTTAATAGATCGTCTACAGAGGGGTTCATGGTTTGACCGCCTTCTACGATCTGGTCAACATTCAAGTCTTTAAAGAAACTGGTAAATCCTTCACCGAGAGAAACGGTAATCATGCCAAAAACCTTAGGAGGAAGCGATGTTTCCGGTTCAGCAGGTGTTTCAGTTTGGATATTATTCTCTTTATCAAGTGCTCTCTTCATTTCTGCCAGATTATCGATTTTGACTCTGTCGATTTCACCGAGTTCAAGGCCGTATTCAAGAGCAGATCCCGGGTTATTGGTGTGTACGTGTACATCGGCACCGGAAAGATCTCCGGTTACCTGAACACAGTTCCCGATTCGATTAAGCCTGCGGCGGAAGGAATCAAGATCATGCTCATCAGAATCTTCACGAAATCTCGTAATGGAGAAAGATAAACAGTAGGTATATATAAGATCTCTGGTCAGATCGTGCCAGTCATCTTCGGCGGATACGACACTCTCCTCTTCTTTTTCGGCAAGAGCCAGATCTTCTCCGCGAAGCACGGCGGCATATCCCTGATAAATATATAGCAATCCTCTTCCGCCTGAATCAACCACTCCGGCTTGTTTTAATGCAGGGAGCATATCGGGCGTTTTTTTCAGAATAGCCGCGCCGCTTTTCAGCATAACATCAATCAGAGCATCGTAATCATCTGGATTTTTCTGAGCCTGTTTGACAGCATCCTCTGCAACAACGCGGGCCACGGTAAGAATTGTGCCCTCTTTGGGCTTCATGACTGCTTTGTAAGCAACTTCTGCACCTTTTGAAAGAGCTTCAGCGAACTGAACAGGAGTAATTTTGTCAATTCCTTTTAAAGCTTTGGCAAAACCGCGGAAAAGCTGGCTGGTAATTACTCCGGAATTACCGCGAGCCCCCTTTAAGGCTCCCTTGGCAAGAGCATTTGCAGCTTCATCAGCCCGTATGAATTCGCCACTGTTGATTTCCCGGGTGGCAGATTGCATAGTCAGAGACATATTTGTTCCTGTATCACCGTCCGGGACAGGAAAAACATTCAGGGCATCAACTGTTTCACGGTTTTTTTCAAGAATTGCCGCGCCGGCAATAACCATATCACGCAATAACAGGCCATCAATAGTCTTGAACTGAATCAAGGGATCATACCTCCGTGTAAACGAAATATGACATATGAAAGAGGGAATCAGATACGGATTCCCTCAACGGAAATGCTGACCTTGCGGACTTTGACGCCGGTCATGCTCTCAAGTTTGTACCGTACAGTATCAACGATGGTTTTGCATACTTCAGCAATGGAAATACCGTATTCCACGATAATAAAAAGATCAACGTCAAGCATATCCCCAATATTCCGGATCTGTACTCCTTTGGAAAGGTTTTCTCTGCCAAGCCATTCAACGATTCCGTCCGTGGCGCGTTTTCCGGACATAGCGACAATGCCATAGCATTCAAGTGCTGCATATCCGACAACTTTCATCATGACATCATCGGAAATAAAAATAGTTCCGATGTCATTTTTTATTTTACATTCCATGTTCATACCTCCCCGCTTACACCCTTATACTTACAGGCTGAATACAGGTGTCATAAATGACCAGTAAATTATACAGGAATATTTTGTTTTAATCAAGCGTTTTACGGGTACTGCCTTGACAATGCCTGAAAAACAAATATAATCTGAATAGGAATGATGAAGGGAAGAGTAATGCGGCGTCGGTCTTCAGAGAGTTTTCGGATGGTGCAAGAAAACGGCAGGCCCGTATGAAGTACATCCCTGAGTTGCTGCCTTGAAACAATTCAGTAGGGGCAGTCCGGTGCGCCGGATACAGCGCTGAAAGAATTCTTTCACTGAGGGCCTTTGCGCCGAATGGAAGTGGTACCGCGGACATCCTCCGCCTTCCGGAGGATGTCTTTTTTTATTACAGGGGGTAAGACTGTATGGATCTTTCTGTTCTGAAATATGCATCCCGTTTTGATCATGTGTCCGGCAGTGCAATCAGAGAAATATTTAAGGTAATCGCACAGCCTGGCATGATTTCATTTGCGGGCGGGAATCCTTCGCCGTCCGCATTGCCGGATCGGATGGTTGCCGAGATATGCAGTGAGGTTCTCTCGGAAAACGGAAAAAAGATCCTTCAATATGGGGCAACCGAGGGATATCCTCCTTTAGTGGAGAGTTTAAAAGCATTTTTGAAATCTCATCTGAATCTTCAGGCAGATTCTGTTCTGCCTGTTACCGGTTCCACCCAGGCAATGGATCTTCTCTGTAAAGCACTGATTAATAAAGGAGACAATGTTCTTGTTGAGGATCCTTCATTTCTTGGCAATATACAATGTTTAAGGCTTTATGAGGCGAATCTGATTCCGGTGAACAGCGATGAAAACGGACTGATTCCTGAATCTTTGGAGGAGTGTATCCTGCGTTACCACCCGAAAATGCTGTATACCATTCCTACATTTCAAAATCCGACCGGAAGAACTTTGTCACTTGAACGAAGAAAAAAAGTAGCCGAACTCGCTCAACAATATGGGGTAATTGTAGCTGAAGATGATCCTTATCGGGATCTTAGGTATTCGGGTGAAAATCTTCCCGCCATTAAAACTTTTGACCGGGAAGGTTGGGTTGTCTACCTTGGAAGCTTTAGCAAAATTATTTCTCCGGGAATTCGAGTCGGATATATGGCCGGCGATTCAGGTATTATCAGAAAATGTACTATTGGCAAGCAATCTTCTGACGTTCATACAGCCAATCTGACTCAGGCGATTGTTGACCGTTTTATCAGAAAAGATCTTCTTCCGGATCATATCCGTTCGATCTGTGCAGATTATTGTCTTCAGATGAACAAAATGAATCAGTTTCTGAACCGCATGCCGGAAGCTGTTACGCATACAAATCCTGAAGGGGGCCTGTTTATTTGGGTAAGTCTTCCCGATCAGATGAATGCTTTGGACTTGCTCAGACAAGCTGTTGATAAAAAAGTTGCTTATGTACCTGGAACGCATTTTTTCGTGAACGGAGGACATCTGAATACTCTTCGCCTGAATTTTTCCAACAGTACTCTGGAACAGATAGCTACAGGTATGCAGACCTTATGTGATTTAATTGAAAATAATATTTTTTAACGGAGGGATTCAAAAATGGAACATATTCTTGATGTACTGAAAGAACGCGGGTTTATTGCCCAGACGACATTTGAAGATGAGCTTTATGAGCAGCTCAAGACTCCGACGACTTTTTATGTCGGTTTTGACCCTACCGCAGACAGCCTGCATATCGGGCATTATATCCCGATCATGGCCATGGCTCATATGCAGCGTGCCGGACATAAGCCCATTGCTTTGATGGGCGGAGGAACAGCTATGATCGGTGATCCTTCCGGAAAAACCGACATGAGAAAAATGATGACAATTGAAACGATAGATCATAATGTTGAATGTATCAAAAAACAGATGTCCCGTTTCCTCGATTTTAGCGACGGTAAAGCTATGATTGTAAATAACGGTGACTGGCTTCGCCATCTGAATTTTATAGATTTTATGAGAGATATCGGTTCAATGTTTTCTGTAAATAAAATGCTTACTGCAGAATGCTATAAAGCAAGAATGGCAACGGAAAACGGACTGAGTTTTCTTGAATTCACATATATGCTGATGCAAAGCTACGACTTCCTTGAATTATTTCACAGATACGGGTGTCGACTGGAAATGGGCGGAAATGATCAGTGGAGCAACATGCTTGGTGGTGCAGATCTGGTCAGAAGAAAAGAAAATGAAAAGGCTTTTGCCTGTACTTTCCAGCTTCTGCTGACACATGACGGCAGAAAAATGGGGAAAACTGAAGCAGGTGCATTATGGCTGGATCCGGCTAAAACAACACCTTATTCATTTTATCAGTATTGGAGAAATGTTGACGATAAAGATGTAGAAAAATGTCTGGCTCTTTTGACGTTTATTCCGATGGATGAAGTCAGACGTCTTGGTTCTCTCCAGGGCTCTGATATAAATGAAGCTAAAAAAATCCTTGCTTATGAAGTAACAAAACTTGTTCATGGCAAAGAAGAAGCGGAAAAAGCTGCTGATGCTGCGGCTGCTCTTTTTGCCGGCGGAGCTTCTGCAGAGAATATTCCAACGGTATTGGTTACTGTTGCTGAGTTGAAAACCGACTCAAGAATTTCTACTTTTCTGGTAAAATCCGGATTATGCAAAAGCCAGAGTGATGCCAGAAAGCAGATAGAACAGAATGCTGTTTCCCTCGGAGATCAGAAAGTAACTGATACTCAGGCAAAAATAACAGAGAATGATATCGGCAAGGACGGTATACTTCTGAAAAAAGGGAAAAAAGGATTCTGCCGTATAATGATCAAATGAACGATTCATATTTAACGCTTTCCCATGAAGCGGAGGATGAGTATACAGTTCAGAAGAGCCGTTTTATCGGCTCAGCTTTTCCCTGCCATTCCGAAGAGGCTGCAACCACATATATTCAAAAAATTAAATCACAGTATAGGGATGCCAATCATCACTGCTATGCTTATATTATCGGCGAAAACATGGGTATTATGCGTTACAGTGATGACGGAGAACCGGGAGGGACTGCCGGACAGCCTATCCTTTCTGTAATAAAGGGAGCTTCTATCGTTAACTGCTGTATTATCGTGACTCGTTTTTTCGGAGGAATATTACTCGGCACAGGGGGCCTTGTCAGAGCCTATACACAGGCAGCGCAAAATGTATTGAAAGCGGCTGGAATTATCCGGATGGAAATGACGTGCAGAGATTTATGTGAAGTTCCTTATACCGTTTGGGATAAAACAAAATATGAATTGGAAAAGCTTCCGGTTTCTATAAAAGATATCTCTTATGGAACGGCTGTTTCCTTTTCTCTTTTGACCAGAAAGAAAGACCGGGACATAATCCTGAGAAAACTGACCGATGCTACCGGACGTCAGATGGATCATCTCCCGGACGGTGAAGCTTTTGAAGCTTGGCCTGCTGAATAAACAATACAAAATTATTTAGGCGATTTCCAAAGCAATCTTCATCATATCGATAAAGCCTGTCTGCCTTTTCTCAGCGGGCAGGCTTTCGCCTGTAACTGTGCTGTCAGAAATCGTACAGAGACAAAGAGCGTTTTTTCCGGCTCTTGCAGCATTCAGGTACAGTGCATAGCTTTCCATTTCTACAGCAAGTACGCCTAGCTTCCTGAGCTGTACGGACTGAGCTGCTTCATCATAGTATGTGTCCGATGAATATACAGCTCCGCAAATCAGTTTTTTATTCATATTTTTTGCTGCCTGATTTGCCTTTTCCAGAAGATCAAAACTGCAACAGGGTGCGAGATTACCGTTAAAACCGAATTGCTTTCCGTAGCTGGAATTGCTGTACGCACTCATAGCGGCAATAAGATCCATTACATGTATTTTTTCAGACATGGATCCCGCTGAACCTATCCTGATAATATTATTTACTTTATAATAATTATATAATTCATAAGAATATATACCAATGGATGGCATACCCATGCCGCTGGCCATAACAGATACTTTTTTGCCGTTATAATATCCGGTATATCCCTGTATGCCTCGAACATTATTGACAAGAACGGCATTTTCCAAATAGTTTTCCGCAATAAAACGGGATCTTAAAGGATCGCCTGGCATCAACACAGTTTCTGCAAAAGAGCCTTCCGGCGCATTGATATGGGGTGTTGGAATGTTTGGGTTGGACATGATTCATACTCCTTTCTTATCTCTTGTTTATACTTGTCTTCAGAATAAAAGATCTGAAGTTGCTGATAAAATCATTAAGATCATATATTTTTATTAAATCAAGCGCTCCGTACGGCAGTGTTAAAACATTTTCAATGGCTGTTCTGTAAGTGTTGATCGTATTTATCATTGTACTATTTCTATTTGTTTCTTTTGCTTTATCAACACCCTCAACGATCATGGCACACAAAGAAAGCCAAAGATCGTTCATCAAATCAAGACATATTTCTGCATTAAGAAATGTATCCTGGCTGAAAATAATATGTTGACGGGCGGCAATAGAAATGTTTTCTGAAAGATCTGAACGAAAAGCATCTTTAAGCGCATCACAAAAAGAAATCTTAACACTTCTTCCTTCCGGAAGAAAAAAAACCGGAATGATCATTGCTAAAAAATGGAAACCATTCCCGTGAAGGGGAATCATTCCGGATAGAATTTTATTGATTTTCAAAACAGCAGGATCTTCTTCTGAAAGCTGTTGCTGAACTTCTTTCCGTATTTCGCACGCATGACTGATGCACATGTTGTGAAGCAACTGTTCTTTGCTTTCAAAATGGTGGTAAAAACTTCCCTTGCTGAGTTTTAAAACATCAAGAATGTCCTGGACAGAAGTTTTTTCGTATCCGTTTTTGCAAAATAGCTCCTCGGATACTTCAAGAATCTGTGATTTTCTGAGATCCCCTTTAATCATATATTCCCCTCCCGGCAGTTCCGGCGAGAATGCCGCTCGCAAAAGCAAACATTAAATTATATCCTCCGCATGCACCGTCAACATTTAAAACCTCGCCGGAAGCGTATAGCCCCGGATTAACTAAAGATTCCATCGTAGCTGGTGAAAATTCCTCACAGCTGATCCCTCCGGCAGATATCTGAGCAGATTCAAATCCTTCTTTTCCGATGATTTTAATACTGTAACAATGCAGAGTTTTGATTATATCGGTAATCTGTTTATCCGTTATTTTTCTGCATGTATATTCCCTGACCGGAATACCGGCTTGTTTACAAACTGCAAAAGCCAGTTTGGGAACACATATTCCCTGTATGAGTGTCTGGGGTGCTTCGTCAGCATATATTTCTCTAAGGGAGGATAATTCCTGAAATGCATAATCATCTGATGGAAAAAGATCATAGATCAGATCTATATGACAGATGCTGATATTCGGAATAACAAATCTTGAACATTGCATCACACATATTCCGCTGATACCATTATCAGTAAAAAGAAGTTCGCCTTTTTCAGAATGAACAGTAACGCCATTGTTTTTTACGGAAACGATACACTTAACTCTGATTCCGGACAAACCGGAAACAGTTTTTGGTTCTGCAATCAATCTGGTCAGAGCAGGATGAACAGGAATTAACCGATGGCCGAATTTCTGTAATATGGAATAACCGTCGTAAGATCCTCCAAGCTTTGGCTGTGCAGCACCGCCTGCAGAAACAATTACTCTTCGGCAGTGAAGTATCTTCCCATTGTCGGTAACAACCTGAAATAGATCATCTTGTTTTTTTACCGATAAAACCGGAGCGGATAGTAGTATTTTTCCATCATTCAGACGTACAGCCTTAGTGAGAGTATCGAGCACGGATGAAGATTTATTGGTGGCAGGATATACACGGCCTTCTGTATCTGATCGGAGTTTCAGCCCGTAGTGTCTCCAGAAGCCGATGAGACGATCTTCATTATAGTTTGACAGAACAGAAAGAGCAAAATCTGTATCTCCATAATAAACCGGAGCTGCAGTGTTCATAAGATTGCATCGACCGTTACCGCTGGCCAGCAATTTCCTACCGATGTGTTCTGAACGTTCAAGAACGAGGACTTTATCACCGTGTTCTCCGGCAGCGACAGCTGCCGCTAACCCAGATGCGCCGGCACCGATAATAATGACATCCTGATAATCCATTTTACAACTCCAAACTTCGGTCTGTTCATATAAGATGATATATGGACTTTAGTTCGTTTGTCAAGCAATTATCTTTTTCATATATAATCAAAGGAGGCATAATTGATACAGAAGGCTTTGCATCCTTTACTGCTTCTATCATAACAAGATTGGACTGACTTTCTATTCTCGGAAAAACAAAACGCAATTTTTTGGGCTCCAGATGCGCACTTTTCATGGCCTCAGTCAGACTTAGTACCTGCGAAGATGGATATACAATAAAGAACTTTCCCTTTCCTTTTAATACATAAAAGGCGCTTTTTAAAAAATGATTTAATGTATCTTTTTCCTGATGCCTTGCTTCTGCTTTAGAAGAATCAGGGTTGATAAGTGTACATCCTGGCAGACCATAAGGAGGATTACAGATAACGGCATCAATGCTGCATGAGGAAAGATGACTTGAAATATGTATAATGTCATCACAGATAATGTTAATTTGCCGATCAAGTTGATTCAGAATAACTGTTTTCTGTGCCATATCGGCAATATCTTTCTGCTTTTCAAAAGCATAAAAGCAGACTCCTTTCTTCCTTCCGTATAGGAGTAGAGGAAGAATACAGCTTCCGGTACCAAAGTCTGCGACAACATCAGTGCTGCGGATAGCGGCAAAATCTGCTAGCAAAACAGAATCCATACCGAAACGAAAACCTTTTTTCTTTTGTATGATCTTCAGGCCATTCAATTGAAGATCTTCCACTGTTTCATCATCATCAAAGAAAATTGTATTCATATAATTTGAAAACAGGATGCATGATAAATATCATACATCCGTAAGCCTGGTAGATCAGAAACATAAAAGATCGGATAAACGTTCATTCTATGTTTATAACAACCGGGTTATCCTCTTCCTCCGTAACTTCTTTTTTCTTTTTGTTTTCAAACATGGCTTGATATAGTTTTAAATACTCTTCTGCCGAATGGGCCCAACTGTAATCACCGTTCATGCCACGTTTCTGAAGCTTTGTCCAAATATCCGGCTTGTTTTTGTAATAATCCACTGCGCGTTCTATCGTATGCAGCATATCATGGGCGTTGTAGTTGAAGAAGGTAAAGCCGTTGCCTTCTCCATTAAATTCATTATAACTTAATACGGTATCACGCAGTCCTCCTGTTTCTCTGACGATTGGGATCGTACCATATCGCATGGCAATCATTTGGCTAAGTCCGCACGGTTCAAACTGGCTGGGCATAAGGAACATATCTGCACCTGCATAAATCTGATGTGCGAGTGTATGATCCATTGTGAACCGTGATGCAACACGTCCTTTATATTCACCTTCAGCCCAACTGAAAAGATTGAAATATCTTCCTTCACCCATGCCGAGAACAACGAGCTGAACGTTTAGTCGCATGATATCGGAAATGACATAATCAACAAGGTCCAAACCTTTCTGATTACTGAGCCGCCCAACCATGCCGATAATTGGTATCTCAGGATCTGTATCAAGTCCCAGGTTTTCCTGAAGAGCTTTTTTGCAGAACTTCTTGCCTTCAATATCATCAGATGAATATTTTGCAGCGATGCGAGGATCGGTAGAGGGGTCATAATCTGCCATATCGATACCATTCAGCACCCCGTACAGACTGTCCTTCCGTGCTCTGAGAAGTCCATCAAGTCTCTCACCATAATAAGCAGTTTGAATCTCCTCGGAATAGGACGGACTGACTGTTGTTATAAGATCAGAATAAACAAGTGCTGCTTTCATAAAATTTGCACATCCGAAGCATTCCAGCTTGTCATCAGTCCATAAACTGTCTCCAAGGCCAAGGATATCCTGTACTTCCCTGATCCCGAATATCCCCTGATACTGCAGGTTGTGGATGGTAAAAATAGACTTGATGCCGGCATAGAAAGGAAGATGAGCATACTGAATTTTCAACAGAGCAGGAATCATACCGCTTTGCCAGTCATGTGCATGAATTACTTCCGGCTGAAAATCAACCAGCGGGAGCATATTCAGAACGCTTCGGCAAAAAAATCCAAACCTCTCATATTCGTCACCGCCCATACCATAAATATATGGTCTGCCAAAATAATATTTATTATCTACGAAATACCATATGACCCCGTCTCTTTTCAGCATTTCAATGCCGCAATACTGACGTCTCCAGCCTAACTGAACTTCGAAATCACATACATGGCTGAATTGTGATGAGAAATCACGCGGTATAGCACTAAACAAAGGAAGCACAACACGAACGTCATGTCCCTGCTTTGCAAGGACCGGAGCCAAAGCACCGACAACATCCGCCAGGCCACCTGTTTTGACAAATGGAACGGATTCACTCGCTGCGAAAAGAATTTTCACGTTGTTTCCTCCTTATTTACTGTTGGAACGGAAATGATAAATTATATGACTACATTCTTGGCAATAACGATCGGATATGCTTCCGGTCCTATCAGGCGGGCATTTCTTTTAATGACAGCCTGTTTATCAAGAATACAGTTTTCAATATATGCGCCGGAATGCACCTGTCCGTCCTGCATAATAATACAGTTTTTCACATGAGCATCCGGAGCGATTTTGACTCCCCGGAAAAGAATGCTGTTTTCAACGGTGCCCTCCACCTGACATCCGTCAGCAACAAGGGAGTTAACGACACTGGCCTGATCAGCATAGTATGCGGGCATTTCATCACGGACCTTAGTAAAAACAGGAAGATCCTCACGAAAGATCCCGCGACGCTTTACCGGATCCAGAACATCCATATTAAATCTGAAATAGCTTTGTACAGAGTCAATGCGCCAGCACATTCCCTTGTATTCAAGAGCATTAATCTTAGCCTGTCCTTCTCGGACCATTGTCATTATCAGATCACGGTCAAGATCATGAAGTCCGTGAGCAACAGCTTTATCAACAAGAGTGCGCAGTAATTCGCGCTTAATAACCATAACTTCCATATAGCTGTTATCATGGCTGGGATGTGTAGGTTCGACTTCCATATCTGTAACATTCCCGGCTTCATCAACAGCCAGATAACTGCCATACTCATCCCGCTTCATGGATGGATCCTTTGTATATAACAGCGTGATTTCAGCTCCTGTATCATGATGATATGAAATCAATTCATCAAGATGAGCATTGTAGATGATATCACTTCCGCTTAATACAAGCGTTTCCTGTTTGCTTCTGGAAAGATAATTGCTATTGGAACGAAGAGCATCGAGAAGGCCGTTATACACGCCTATATTTTCACGTGTAAGAAAAGGCGGCAAAATATGAAGACCTTCGTTTTTTCCGTGCAGATCCCATTCTTTACCGGATCCGAGATGATCCATCAGGCTGTGATAGTTTTTTTGCATAATAATGCCAACATTCTTGATTCCGCAGTTGACCATACTGGATACAAGGAAATCAATAACACGGTAGCGTCCGGCAACCGGTAAAGCTGCAATGGCACGGGTCATAGTCAATTCACGGAGTCTGGCATCGCTTTCGCCTGTATAGATTATTCCCATTATATCTTTCATGTTTGCTGCTTCCTTTCAATATTTTTGAAATCAGAAAGTAACGGTTTCATCAACCTGCTGTCCGGCAGATACGCTGACTCCTGCGGGAAGTTTTATTCCGTGTCCTATTACTGCAATATTTCCTGTCTCTTCACCGACAACAGCTCCTGGACCAATCACAGCATCTTCTGCAACGATCGCGCGGCGGACGATTGCCCCGCGGTGTATGACGCTGCCGGGCATGATGACACTATCCTGCACATTGGCACCTTCTTCAATAAGCACACCGGAAAAAATGACGCTGTGATGTACATTGCCGTATATTTCACAGCCCTCAGTGACAAGTGAATCTGAAACGATAGCGCCCTTTGCAATATAGTGCGGAACCATTCCAAGATTTCTCGCATAAACACGCCACTTTTTATCATGAAGATCTATCGGCATCGGATTCTGTAAAAGATCCATATTGGCCTCCCAAAGGCTTTCTATGGTTCCTACATCCTTCCAGTATCCGTCAAAGCTGTATGCGCAGAGAATTTGTTTATCGTTCAGCATATTGGGGATAATATTTTTACCAAAGTCGTTTGAACTCTTTTTATCAGCTTCATCGTCTATAAGATACTGGCGAAGTTTTTCCCAGGTAAAAATATAAACTCCCATAGAGGCTTTATTGCTCTTCGGATTCTTGGGTTTTTCTTCAAACTCAATAATTCTGTCTTCTGTATCCGTATTCATAATACCGAAACGGGGAGCCTCTTCCCACGGAACCTCTCTGACGGCAATCGTTGCGTCGGCTCCGTGACGGATATGGAAATCAAGCATAGCATTGTAATCCATCTTGTAAATATGATCTCCGCTGAGAATGAGAACATAATCCGGGTGATATTGTTCTATGAAAGCCATATTTTGATATATGGCATTGGCAGTCCCGCGATACCACTCGAGACTCTTGGCTTTTTGATAAGGCGGAAGAACAAATACACCGCCGTTTGAGATATCCAGATCCCAGGGTGCACCGCTGCCGATGTATGCATTCAACTCAAGGGGCTGGTATTGAGTAAGAACACCAACGGTATCAATACCGCTGTTCGTACAGTTGCTTAAAGGAAAATCAATAATACGGTATTTTCCTCCGTAAGGAACCGCGGGCTTAGCTACATTTTTTGTCAGAATTCCAAGACGGCTTCCCTGGCCTCCGGCCAAAAGCATCGCAACACAGGTTTTTTTCCTCAACACAGAATTACACACTCCTTATATGAATTCTTACAGAATACCTGTACAGGCAAAAAACCGATAGAAATGAAAAGATTTATTACCTGTCCGTCTGCTTGTATTTTACCTGTATTTCAATCTGTTCGTCAAGAGACAAATAAACTGCATATAAAAAAGCTTCGTAAAACCATTATCAATGGATACGAATAACAGAACTAAAAGGATTATGTGGTTTTGACACTTTTTTACAATGGAATCATTCAAAAAAGTCAAATATCGAAGTTTATCAGTTTTAATTATTTTCTGAGCCTTCTTCAAGGTATTTTTCAAGCTTTCTTTTTACCCGTTGCAATGCGTTATCGATAGACTTGACATGTCTTCCGAGTGTGTCGGCAATTTCCTGATAACTTTTACCGTCAAGATAAGCATTAAGCACATCCTGTTCAAGTCCCGAAAGCACGTCATTGATTTTTTCATGAATATTAATCAGATCTTCCCTGTTAATAATAATTTCCTCGGGATTAGATACCTTTCCTTCCACAATAACATCAAGAAGCGTCCTGTCACTTTCTTCGTCATACAGCGGTTTGTTCAGGCTTACATAACTGTTGAGAGGTATATGCTTCTGCCGCGTCGCTGTTTTTATGGCTGTGATAATCTGCCTTGTAATACATAGCTCCGCAAATACTCGGAAAGAACTTAGTTTCTCCTGGCGATAATCGCGGATGGCTTTATATAAACCGATCATTCCCTCCTGAACAATATCCTCATGATCAGCGCCGATCAAAAAATAACTTCTTGCTTTGGAACGAACAAAATTTTTATATTTGTTCAGCAGGTATTCTTCGGCAAGATCGTCCTGCCTGTGACAAAGATCGACTATTTGTTCATCGGTAAGACTTCCGTATCTTTCAGTCAGAAGATCGTTTTCAGATACAGAAATATCTTCTTCCTCGCAGCTGGAGTTTTCATTTTTACCGTTTTCAGTCTGCATAGATCTTTGAATGTCTTCCGGCTCTGTAAACTCTGAATCGTAATTCATATTATATCCTGCCTTATTGTTTTCCTTATGATCTTCTGATCTTTTCCAGTTCCCGATACACGTTTTCTGAAACTCGCTGGCCAATGCTGTTTCTCTTTGCATTTGAAGATGGATTGCTGTGTGCATATAAGCCTTCAGAGCGCGTTTTATCCAGGAGTCTGATCAATTCTTTTGATGACATTCTTATTGCTCCTGAAGAAAATATTTGACTCTGTTCAAGATTATCGGACGTTGCCACACGTATTTCCCGATACTTTGGGGCCCCGGCAGTAAGACGTTCGATATAACTGTCAGCGGTTTCACCCTTTTTTGTAAAGACCACTGTCAATTTATCGTATTTTTCTTCTGTTACAAAGCCTCTGTCTGAAAGATATCCGTCAAAAACCAGTATGATTTCTGTATCGGTATAACCGGCATAATCTTCCAGCTGAAGCCTGAGCCTGTCACGTTTTTCATGCAATATGCCTTCCGTCATTCCATCCGCTTCATAAGAACCGATAACATTATATCCGTCTACAATCAAAAGCGGTTTCATTTTTGTCTTGAAGAAAGCACAGCATACATCATAATACCCGCAGCAACAGAAGCATTCAGGCTGTCGATATGACCGTTTATCGGAAGGGATACAGACATATCGCATTTTTTCTCGGTAAGGCGGCTGATACCATCCCCCTCTGCTCCAATGATCAAAGCTGTAGGCCCACGAAAATCCATTTTTCTGAAATCTGTTCCATTCATTGTAACAGCATAAATCCATATTCCTTTTTGTTTCAGGTCGTCAATTACTTTGTTCAGACTGTTGACACGTGCTACTTTTACATATTCAACTGCGCCTGCAGATGCCTTTACGGCGGCAGGAGTCAGTCCAACACTTCTGTGCTGCGGAACAATCACGCCATGCGCTCCGGCACATTCTGCCGTACGAATAATAGCGCCCAGATTATGCGGATCAGTGATTCCGTCCAGAAGAATCAGGAATGGTGCTTCATTTCTTTCTTCAGCAGTTTTCAGTATTTCATCAACAGAAGAATATGAATATGCAGAAGTAAAAGCTATGATTCCCTGATGATGCGGAGCGATTTCATCAAGTCTTGTTTTATCAGTTTCCTGGATCATGACTCCCATGGATTTGGCTGTCTGGACAATTTCTCTTGCAGAACCGGACAGCTCGCCTCTCTGTATGAGTATCTTTTCCATATCCCGTCCCGATTTGAGAGCTTCCCTGATTGGATTACGGCCACAGAGAATATGGTTCATTATATCTGTGTCTTCTCTGCTCACTGTTTGATTCATGGTAAATTCATATTTTTGATATTGGAATGAATCGGGTTTGTCGGAAAAGCTTTTTTGAGCAGGTTTTATTCTAAGGGTATCCTTATGAAAGGATTTAATCGGAACAGCTTTTTCTGTTTTGCTGTAAGACTTTTTCCCTGCGGAAAAATCAGAAGAATTTACATCTTTTTTTCTCTGAATTTTTGTAGAACGTGATTTTGTATCACTGTCTGAATTTTTGGTGGATGCGTAAAATTTTCCGTGTTTTTTTATTCCGGAATCGTATCCCTTATCGGTCTCCTTCTTATTTCCGTTTTTTTGTTTCATGTAGGATGAGCCTTCTTCCTCCCAGGGCCCCTTTTCCCCGTAATCCGTTTTCTTTTTTTTCTTATCGGGTACCTGATGATAAAATGCCATTACTCATTCTCCTTATTGATTGACTTAAGCAGTTCATTCCGGCGATTTTTTATCTGCACCATTTGTCCGCAGGATTTTTCTCCTTCCGGGCACCGGCCACGAAGACAGGCAGGGCCTGCATCAGCAAAAAGATCAGGTGCAACGCTGAAACACAGGAGGTGCATTTGTTCAGCAAGATTTCTGATTTCCCATTGGGCACGATAACACATTCTGAGAGAAAAAAAATGTCTAAGTTCTCTGACATTCATAGTCATCAGAATGCGGGTTTCACAGGCATTCGGAAGAATAAAACGGGCGTCTTCATTACTTCCCTCTCCTGAACCGAGTTTTTCCTGCCATCCGTTATACCAATTTTGTATTATTTCCATCTGATTTTTGAATTCGTCGGCAGCTTCTGGACCCAAAGCCTCAATTTTTGGAGGAATGATATAACCAAATCCGTTTTCGTATGAAACATATCTTTGGCTCTGCACTGAAAAACTGGCTATCCTGTGTCTTGTAATCTGAGCAAGAAGAACGCGGCTTACACCTTCAATACCGAATGTAAAGGAAGCATGTTCGAATATGGATTCATGTCCCATGGAGAGCAGACGCTTGACAAATTCGGACTGATCCTTCTGTTCGATTCGTTCTTTCAGATCGCTGATAGTTGCTTTTGAATAGCATAGTCTTGCACCGAGTGCAACCGTCTCTTCAGGAGACAGAGTATGACGGATCAAATCTACCTTCAAATGTTTTTGTTCAGGCATATGACTGCTCCTTTCTGAAAATAACATCACAAAAAAAGGATATTCTTTCTGTATTTCCGGTCAGATAGAGAAAACCGATCAAGGCTTCAAATCCGGTGGATTCAGAATAATCTGACGGATTTTGATTTTTGGGTGAAGGATGACGGGCATGAGCATTCCTTCCTCTTTGAACAATTAAAAGCTCCTGCTCGCTGAGAGAACTTTTTATTATTTCAAGCCAATGGCTCTGAGCATTGGCATTAACAAGCTGAACGCATTCAGTATGCATATGGTGTACACTTTTACGCTCGCACACAAGTTTACATCTGACAATGGCTTCCCATATGACATCGCCTATATAAGCAAGTTGAAGCGGGTTCAGCATTGTGGCTTCCTGGATTTTCATGTATGTTGTCAAGGATAGGCTTCCTCCCTTCCGAAAGATTATAACACATATTCAAAAGAACTTGTACAGTAACGGAAATAAAAAAATAAAAATGCCCATTGACAAAAGATTCCTTTTGTGTATAATAGCTTTTGTTCGCTTGAGCACCATTAGCTCAGTTGGTAGAGCACCTGACTCTTAATCAGGGTGTCTAGGGTTCGAGTCCCTAATGGTGTACAGATTCCGCCGAGAATGATCGGCGGATATTTTATTACTCACATTTTAACAAGCATGGACATGAACCGCACAAAAAAACCCCGGCTGGTATACAGCCGGAGTTTGCTTTCTGCCGTTACGCCTGAGCAGGAGCGCCGACAGGACAGGTATCTGCGCAAGCACCGCACTCGATGCATTTTTCAGCATCAATTTCGTACTTGCCATCGCCTTCAGCTATGGCACCAACGGGACATTCTGCCGCACAGGCACCGCAGGCAATACATTCATCTGAAATCTTGTAAGCCATATTCATTCCTCCATTCAATGATGTTATCCATCAATCGGACAAATATATTATATCGAAAAGTAATGGAAATGCAAGGGTGATTTACAGATCATCAGCTGCCTTCATGGCTTTTTCAAGCGCATCTGCCCATGTGTTCGGTTTTTTTGATGAAGTGTTGTTTATAGATTCCTGATTCTTTTCATCAGTAATGTTTTTTGTATCATGTTTATTTTTGGACAGGTTCTCCCTCATGACAGGTTTCCCGAGAATTTGTTCACCATTACTGATTTGTTTTTTCCCTTCGACGGCAGCTTTTTTGGTTTTGCCCGGCTTGAGTTTTCTCTTTGTCATTTTAGCGGAATTACCGTGATCCTTTTTTATTATCTCTTCAGAAATATCATCTGATTTTTTATCGGATTGTTGGTTTTCAGAACAATCTGTTTCATATTCAGTTTTTTCCTCATGAGTGTCCTTTCCGGTTCTGATAGAAGATTCATTTTCATTTCTTCCGGCCGGTTTCGAGATTTGTTCCAGCGGATACTCTTTGATTTCGCTTTCATCTCCCCTGGTAATGCGTACCTTGACCGTTTCTTTTAAAATGTTGAGTTCTGTAACAGTTCCCGCTCCATCCGGAGTAATGGCTTCTTTTCCTATTTTCGGCATCATTTTCCGTGTTTTTTCATAATGATCCTGCTCATATTTTAAGCAGCACATCAATCTTCCGCATACTCCGCTGATTTTTGTCGGATTCAGAGAAAGGTTTTGCTCCTTGGCCATTTTTATGGAAACTGGCTGAAAATCATTGAGAAAAGAGCCGCAGCAAATCGGTCTTCCGCATGGGCCAAGTCCGCCGAGCATTTTAGCTTCATCACGTACGCCGATTTGTCGGAGTTCAATCCTTGTCTTGAAAACACCGGCAAGATCACGGACAAGTGCTCTGAAATCAACACGGTCATTGGCTGTGAAATAAAATAGTATTTTGCTGTTGTCAAAAGAACATTCGACGGAAACCAATTTCATATCAAGCTTATGCTCTGTGATTTTTTTCAGGCAAATATCATATGCTTCTTTTTCCTTTTTTCGGTTATCTGCAGCACGCTGAAGATCTTGTTCGTTTGCAACACGTATTATTTTTTTCAGAGGGGATTTAATAAGATTCTCATCCATTTGCTGCTTTCCCAATATGACTTCTCCGAGATCAAACCCTTTCGATGTCTCTACAATGAGATAGTCACCGTTGTGCGGATCAAAACCGTCTGCATCATAGTAATATATTTTACCGTTTTGCTGGAATTTTACTCCGATTATATTTATCATTTATATTTTACCTCCATCATCATAAAAAGGAACTGTTCAATGACACTTTGAAAATTTACAGCGGATTGTACCTGTTTCCTGGCGGCGGAAATCGCATCAAAGAGCAAACAGAAATCGGATATCCGTGCTTTCTCAAAGAAGCTTTTCCAGGAATCTGGAATATCATCCGGAAGGGATACTGACAGATCTGTTTCTCTTTGACAGGAAAAATGGAGAAGACGGTCAAATTCTGATTCCATTATATAAAACAGAATATCAGCTTCGTCCTTTCTGTCTTTCCATACGCTTGATACCCTAAGAATATCGCTTCTCTGTTTGATGCCCAGAAAGGTTTCCGTTATTTCTTTTCTTTTCTCCCAATATTCCCTGTCTCCGGCGAGTTTTAGGGCAATACCGACAGATCCTCCGGAATCAATTGATGCTCGGGAAGCAATATCAGGATTATATCCGGCACGAGTAAGGACAGTATATATGTATTCATTGCTCCAGTTATGAAGCCGAAATTGACGGCACCTGCTGACAACAGTAGGAAGAAGTTGTTCAGCCCTTTTGCAGTTAAGGATAAAAACGGTGTCCTCAGGCGGATCTTCCAGCGTCTTCAGCAAACAGTTCTGTGCCTGTGGCGTCATTTTGTCGGCATCATGAACGACAACAACTCTTTTTCCGCCTTCAAAAGAATGGGATGATGTAATCCGTATCATTTCCCGGATATCTTCTACAGGAATCGTTCCGCGGTCTTTTTTTATATCCGGAGCCAGCGGAACCCCTTTTTGAATCAGGATATAATCAGGATGAGATTTGGCATCAATCATCAGACAGGATTTACAGCGGCCGCACGGCCTCACAGATTCCTCTGACCGGCAAAGAACAGCACGGGCAATCAGGTCAGAGAGAGTTTTTTTTCCCGTTCCCTCGTCTCCTGTTATCAAAATTGCGTGAAACAATTTATCCTGACGGATCTGTTCCATCAAAGATGAAACATGTTCACCCTGTGGCTTAAAATTCTCAAATGATATCGGCATAAGATATTATACCTTCATAAATTGATCAACCGATAAAACGAATAGAGTAGCTCCACCTACAGTGACTTCAATCGGATAAGGGGAAAAGCCGCCTCCTCCGATAACAGAGGAAGAATTAGCTGATGTTAGCTGTTTTCTGCTTTTACATACGGATTCTATGATATGGATTGCTTCTTCAAGCCGTTCTTCATCTACGCCAATCAACAGCGTTGTATTGCCCGCTTTCAGAAAACCACCGGTAGTTGCAAGTTTTGTTACGCCGAATCCTTTTTGCATTAATCCGGTTAGAAGCCTGTTGGAATCATCATCCTGGACTACTGCAATGATTAATTTCATAAGAATCCTCCTTACAGACATAACCCCGTCAATAAGACTGATCTTACAATCCGATTCTGAATATTGTTGTCAGATAATCGAATTCTCAATCTTAAATATTATATATGAGAACAAAGCTTAAATCAAGAATATGCTTTACTTTCAGACCCGATACGGATAAACTCTATTTATTAGCAGGGGTGATGTATTATGAGGAATTTTGTTTCACATTTTCTGGCTGCAGCAGCTTTCGGACTCGAAGGCCCGGTTGCTTCAGAATTAAAAAGACTCGGAATGAAATCTGTCGAGCCGGTTAATGGCGGAGTACGCTTTGAAGCTTCAGTCAGTGATGCTTTTCTGTGTAATCTCAGACTGCGATTCAGTGACAGAATTTACATGATTCTTTTTGAGGGCAACATATTTTCATTCGAAGAGCTTTTTCAGGCAGTTTATCATATTTCGTGGGAAAAACTGATGCGGGGTAATGAAGCAATCAATATTTCCGCACAATGTGCACGAAGCCGTCTGATGAGCCCGAGAGACTGTCAGTCTATATCTAAAAAAGCGATTATAGAAAGAATGAAAAAAACAAAATCATTGCGGGTTTTTCCTGAAGACGGAGCACCTTTTCCGGTTCATATAAGTATTCATTCAGATCTGTGCAGAATACTGCTTGATACATCCGGTACATCTCTTTCAAAGCGCGGATACAGAACATGGAACGGAGAAGCTCCCTTACGGGAAACTCTTGCAGCAGCCCTTGTTGAATTCAGTCCATGGCGTCCCGGAATGCCATTATATGATCCCTGTTGCGGAACAGGAACGATATTGATTGAAGCCGCCCTCAGACAGGCGCATATTGCCCCAGGCTTGAATCGGTCTTTTGCTATGGAATCTTTTTCTTTTGTATCATCAGAATCACTTTCCGCAATCAGAAAAAAGTGTACTGATGAATGTGTATATGATGCTGTTTCTAATATATCCGGCTCAGATATCAATCCGGAAGCTGTCGATCTTGCTCAAAGACACATCTGTCAGGCTGGATTAAAAAGCAAAATAAAAGTACAGGTCCGGGATTTGAAAAATATAGATTCACTTCAGATGAATGGTGTATTTGTATGCAATCCGCCATACGGAGAGCGGCTTTCTGACAGGATTACATGCCATGAGCTTTATAAAGAATTATGTGTCCTGCAGAAAAATAATCCGACCTGGAGCCTTTGTGCGATTTCCTCAGACTCTGCATTTGAGAGGGCGTTCGGGAGAAAAGCGGATAAAAAGCGGAGACTATATAACGGCAGACTTGAATGTGATTACTACATTTATTTACCTCTGAACAGCGGTTCCAGAGAAACGGCCTCAGAAAGTCGGAATGGAGTATCCTTCTGAATTTTATCAAGAATAGAAATATATTCTGTCCCCTCAGCAAGAACCGGCTGATAATTGTTATTATGTATTTCAGCCTGAGAACTGGTCATAACGGGAATCAGATGTATCAATACCCGTTTTCTGCTCTCGGTTTCCTCAGGCATAAAGGTTACTCTGACAAGGGCCCCTTCATAGGTTGTCAGATTAATTGTTCCTCCGAACATCAAATTGCCGAGACTGTATAAAACAGGCATCGATCCGATAAAGTCAATTCCCTGAACGACATGCGGATGGTGACCGATAACGAGATCAGCACCGTTTCTTGCACAGTTTCTGGCCATCGCTTCCTGTATTTCATTATGAAAAGGACTATACTCTTCTCCCCAATGACATTGATATATGATAAAGTCTGCTCCTGCTGTTTTCAGTTCCTGGATATCTCTTCCGATCAGATCGGGATCCTCAAGATACGTTGTCTCTCTGCATCCCCCAAATCCGAATCTGTATCCTTCAATATCGATAACGGTATTTATTCCGTTGCCGCAATACAAAA
>JAEEGL014972145.1_pt1 | contig 85876 bp, 77 predicted proteins | sample 9134231 | NCBI WGS metagenome assembly JAEEGL01 (sample SAMN16246548, study PRJNA631951) | gut metagenome | biome: gut microbiome; feature: rumen; material: fiber-attached | host: Bos | place: Iran: Karaj | collected 2018-10
ACTCCTTCTTACAGATTATTATTGCATATTTATGCTGTTTATACAATGATTGACTTACTTTTCTTCGCTGTCGCTCTTTACGGTTTTCGGTTACTTCGGGTTCGCTCACTTCGTTCGACTACACCCTACGGAATTTTCTGAATTATTAATTTTTTGTTTATTTTTTTAAGAAAGTTGAAAAACGGTGTTATAAAGGATATATAGATTAATGTCAAAAAGAATTAAGGAAAGTGAGATAAATTATGGCAAAAACAATTGGTATTGACTTAGGTACAACAAATTCCGTTGTTGCAGTTATGGAAGGCGGAAAACCTACAGTTATTGCTAACGCAGAAGGTTCAAGAACAACTCCTTCTATCGTTGGCTTCTCTAAAACAGGTGAAAAGTTAGTCGGACAACTTGCTAAACGTCAAGCAATTTTAAACCCTGATAAAACGGTTATTTCTATTAAACGTCACATGGGTGAAGATTATAAAAAGAATATAGACGGTAAAGATTATACTCCGCAAGAAATCTCTGCTATGATTTTAAGAAAATTAGCAGACGATGCTTCTAACTACTTAGGTGAAAAAGTTACATCTGCAGTTATTACAGTTCCTGCATACTTCAACGATGCTCAAAGACAAGCTACAAAAGATGCAGGTAAAATCGCAGGCTTGGATGTTCTTCGTATTGTTAACGAACCTACCGCAGCTGCTTTAGCTTACGGTCTTGAAAAAGAAAAATCAGAAAAAGTTCTGGTATTCGACTTAGGTGGTGGTACATTCGATGTTTCCGTTCTTGAAATCGGTGACGGAGTTCACGAAGTTCTTTCTACATCAGGTGATACTCACTTAGGTGGTGATGACTTCGACCAAAAAATTATGGATTGGTTAGTTGAAGAATTTAAAAAACAAGAAGGTATTGATTTAAGAAACGATAAACAAGCTATGCAGCGTTTAAAAGAAGCTGCTGAAAAAGCAAAATGTGAGTTATCTTCTGTTGTTGAAACAACAATTAACTTGCCGTTTATTACAGCTGATGCTAACGGACCTAAACACTTAGATATGTCTTTAACAAGAGCTAAATTCGAAGAATTAAGCCACGATTTACTTGAAAGATGCAAAAAACCTGTTGCTGATGCATTGAAAGAAGCAGGTTTATCAAAAGGCGAAATCAATGAAGTTGTATTAGTCGGAGGTTCAACACGTATTCCGGCTGTTCAAGCTTTGGTTAAAGAATACACCGGTAAAGATCCTAACCAATCAGTTAACCCTGATGAAGTTGTTGCAGTTGGTGCTGCAATTCAAGCTGGTGTATTAGCCGGTGAAGTTAAAGATATCGTATTATTGGATGTAACCCCTCTTACATTAGGTATTGAAACACTTGGTGGTGTTTTAACACCTTTAGTTCCAAGAAATACAACTATTCCTGTTTCTAAATCACAAGTATTCTCTACGGCAGAAAATAACCAAACAGCTGTTGATATTCACGTACTTCAAGGTGAAAGACCAATGGCTAAAGATAATAAATCTTTAGGTATGTTCAGACTTGAAGGTATTGCTCCAGCTATGAGAGGTATTCCTCAAATTGAAGTTACTTTTGATATTGATGCTAACGGTATTGTTAACGTTTCTGCTAAAGATAAAGCTACAAACAAAGAACAAAAAATTACAATTACAAACTCTTCTAACTTATCTGAAGCTGATATCGACAGAATGGTTAAAGAAGCTGAAGCTAATGCCGAAGAAGATAAAAAACATAAAGAAGAAGCTGAAATCAGAAACAATGCTAACAGCTTAATCAGCTCTGCTGAAAGAATAGTAAAAGATTTTGAAGGTAAAATTTCAGATGCCGATAAATCTAAACTTGAAGAACAAAGAAAAGCTCTTGAAGATGCATTAAAAGAAAACAAATCTTCCGAAGAAATCAAAAAATTATCCGAAGATTTACAGCAAACAATGTATGCTATTTCTCAAGCAGCATATTCACAAGTTCAACAAGAAGGTGCTCAAAGTGCAAACTCTGAAAGTGCATCTTCCGAACAACAATCAACGTCAAACAACAACGATGATGATGTTATCGACGCTGAATATACTAAAGAATAATGATACTTAATTCTTTTTCTTAAAGCCGTCATTTAGACGGCTTTTTTTTGTAAAGATTTTTTTATATTTAATATTTTCTGGCAATTTAATTGCTTGACTGTTTTATTTTGTGTATGAACATCACACTTAATAAATTAAATAATATATATTTCGGCGCTGCAAACCCATTGTCAGACTACAATTCTAACAATCCTAAAAAGCAGTCTGACATTTCATCTGAAATTAAAAAAGAAATAGATTTTTCTAAATATCAAAAACCGCTTTGCATTTCTAAAAACGAACTTATGCGCAATAGACATACTTTATTAACACCAATTTCAAGCAAAGAAGAATATGATAATGTTTTAAAAGATGTCTTAAGCTATAAAGTGTTGTCCGAAGATAAAATGCGTCTTACCCCATTTATTAATATTTGCGGTTATGAAAAGATAGCCCCCGATTTAAAAGGACTTATTGCATATTGCGGCTCTGATGATAAATCTGATGTAATTAATTCCTGGCTTTCAGGAAGAAAAATCCCTGATAATATTACGCTTGATGATACACAACTGGCAAATGTAATAAGAGTTATGGATTATTCTTTAAACAAACTTGATGAAAAATTTGGCAGATATAAAGGTGTTGTGTATAGATGCGGATTTTTCAACCCGATTACGGATAAGCAATTCTATTCAACTGCAGCAACATCTATTAATGCAGTTAAACATTCCAATAAATACTTACCGTCGGAAGATAACCCGTATTCCATAATACGAGTTAAAAACGGACATAATATATATGAATTTCAAAAAAATACGGATTCTTTTTTCGCAAGAAAATTTGCACAAACCGAAAAAGAAATTTTAATAGACAAACAATCTAAATTCAGACTTGTCCCCGAAAGCGAATATACAGATACTGATTACAGATTAAAAAATATTTTATTAACTCAAGCAGTAAAAAAAGATGATGATATAAATGATAAAGACATTGAACTTGCCTTAAATCAGTATGGCGACCTGCTAAAACACATCACTATCTGGGAAGAAATATAGTATAAAATAATTTATATACTTTGACATCAATATAAAAAGGACTTATCAAACGACAAATCCTTTTTATTAGCGGGCGACGAGACTCTCACAGCTACGCCTGCTTAAAATTCTAAAACTTCGTTTTGAATTTTCTACGCATTCTCCGCATACAAGCTCACTCGCTTCGCTTTAGCTCAGCGGTTCGTTTTGTATCGCGACTGTCGCTCGTTCTTTACTTTAACATCAATTGTAAAATAGCAGACAGTTTGAGATTGTTTTTCAAACAGTTTGAGATTTTTTGACTTTTTTAGCTAGCATTTAATAACAATATATCTAGTATTTGTGTAAACTGACTACGATATTGAGAAAAAATGACAGGGGATTTTGAGAAAAATCAAACTTCTTTAATATAATTCAAAATATTTATTGGAATAATATTAATTTCACCTTTTTGATTATCATATATAGCTTGATACAATTTAAAATCTTTTTTGTTATATTTTTTGCATTTACTAAATAATATTTTTATTGTTTTTAATTTATTAGCTTCTGTAGTATTTATACCAAAAATTAATCCTTCAAGATTATTAAATTTATATTTTAATTTTCTTTTTGGAATTGTATCATATTCATCATCAAAAATTGGAATTAATGATATTCTATGTTCTTGTTCATGAGCCCAATCTTGTTGTTTAGTATTAGTATTTATTTCTATATGTTTCCAATATTCACTACGCCATTTGTTTTTACCAGCTTCATCAAAGATGTCTTCAACCGTTTTACTGATTTTATTATCAAGCGTATACCAATGTTTTTGTAATGCCGGAAAGGTTAATCTTCCTAAACTTCTAAAAAATGACGTGGCAGGCTTTTTGGGAGAATATATAACAGGCTTTATTTCCATATCGACAAAACTTTTTGTTTCATGAAAGTTTGTACCATCGCCACCCCAACTAGTCACCTTTTCTAATGGTAAATAATAATGTTCATTTTTTTGAATTGGTTTAAATATCATACATGCACCTTTGCTTGAATCCGAATAATATCCCCACATAGATAAATTTTTATAGTTTTCAGAAAAACAAGCAATGTAAGGTCGAGGATACATTATTTCATATAATTTGTTAATATATATCTTAGGGTATCCGATTAATAAATTGTAATTTTTATCTGCAACATTATTATTTGAAGACTTTAAATTTCTTGCATATAGTATACTTTCTAGATTTTTGTTTGAATATTGCAATAATATATTCAATGTTTCAAAACCTTTGTTTCCTTTATTCCTAATAAATTCTAACATTTTTATAAATTTACTTTGTTCTTTTGGATAAAAATTCAATCTTTTATATAGAGCATCTTTCTCTTTTATTTCCATACCTTTTTCTACATCAATTTTTGTAAAAACATCTAAAATATAAAAATGTACACCTAACAAGTATGAATAGAGTTCATTTTTTGAGATAGGAAGTTCTCTAGTTGAAAAATAATCGATAAGATAATCAACACATCTGTTTGAAAGTATTTCATCGCATGCCATTTGATAAGATTGTCCTTTTATTGATAAAAACTCCTTTTGAGCTGAATCGAAATCAACATGTATATCATTTTCATTGAGTTCTTTACTATTACCTGTCAAATAAACAATATTTCTGAAAATAAACAAAGAAAATATGTAATTTTTAAAGAAATTTATCCAAATTATTTTATCTCCTTTAAAATCAATATCCAAATATCCTTCAAGAGGGTCGTTTAAATCTTTTGCAGGAGTAAAATATATATATTCATCTTCTAATTCGTTATAACCATCAAGTAAGGCATCCATTGAACGATATCTATAAAATAATTTTTCTTTTTCCATATTATTCATTTATTCTCCATATTTATTTTTCTAAAATGGTTGCAGCTTTGTATTTTGAGAAAAAATAATTAGGTTTTTACAAGCTCTTGTCATTGCCACATATAGTTCTTTCGGATTTTTGAAACTTTCAGCATCTAATATGACTACTGTGTCAAATTCCAACCCCTTTGTTAAAGCAACTGTTCCTAAACATTTTCCATCAACTTTTCTTCCAACTCTGCGAAATTTATTTCGTTGTTCTACCATAGTTTTATATATACTATTACCATGCTCAGTCATTTTAATAGCATTTAATATACTATGGATAAATTCAGTTCTATTACATTTAAGTTTTAGAGTATAATAGAAATACTCAATTATTTTTCCAAATAAAAGTGGTTGTTTTGAATTATTAAAAGTAACAATTAATTCTTGTATTTCATCGCTTATTTGTTTGTCTTCTTCATTTGTTTTTCGGATTAAGTTGTATGATTTAGTGTTTATCCATTTATCAATATCTGTTTTATTAAATAAATTTACTAAAAATTCATATAATTTCTTTAAGTTTGCATTTAAACCTTCTGTTATTATTTCATCTGCCACATTTGACAATTCATAAAAACTTTTTTCATCAATTGCTTCTAATAGATGTAATGTAGGATAATATAACATTGACTTTAAATCAGCTCTTATTTCAACTTGACTTTTATTCCTTATGTATGGTGGTTTTGATATTACTAATAAACTTTCATAGCTAGGTGAATTTTTGGGGTTATTTAAAATACATTTTAATAATTCTTTATACGTATAGTTTTTATTTGTTTGCTTGTTTGGAATATTTGTTTCGCTATTTATACCATTATATAAATAAGCATTTCCTGATGTTTTTATAAAGTGAAAAGAATTATTTGAATTATCTAAATCTATTTCGTTTTTTGCATCATTTTCTAAATTATCTATAAGCTTTTCTCTGATGTTTACTAAATATTCTCCAAGAGTAGAATTATTGCCTTCTTTTTGCCAACGGTGCGGAATTGATAATTCAGAAGTTTGTGTAAAATCTTTTAAATCATCATTATAAAAACTAACTAAAGGGTCTGTTTCTTTATTAAAATCCATAATTCCTTGTAATGGATCTCCCAAAATATGAGTTGGAATACTTTCAGAAATTGCTAGTATAACTTTATGTTGAGATAAAGTGCAATCTTGATATTCATCAACAAAAAGTTGAGAATATGTTTTCTTAACAACATCTTTAATATGAGTGTTTTTAAATATCTCTTCAGCTTTTTCTAGTATAAATATCCAATAATTTTTATCTGTTATATCGGGTAAAGTTTCGGCACAATATGCTTTTACATATTTTTGAGCATAACTTGTTATAGTTTCGATTTCATAACATTTTTTATCAATTTGCTGTTCTTTTAAAGCATTTTTTAATGCCGCAACTCCGGCATGAGTATGAGTTAATATCAAACTTTTCCCTTCAGCTTCTTTAACACATTGCACAATTGTATATGTTTTACCATAACCGGCTGGAGCAATTAATAAACTTCTTTCCTGACTTAAAAATTCTTCTATAATTTTGTCCAACTATTCAACCTCACTTGTAACCCAATTGATCAAAATATCTAATTGCTTTTTTAAATGAGATTCTGAATTAATATTGTCAATTTGAGCAGAAATAATTTCTCCTAATTTTCTACCCCCTGTTTCAGATTTATACCAAGAGTTATTATTAGCAATTTCGGCAAAAGCAGTTCTAATATCTTCTGCATCTGATGTTCGCCAATTATCAAAATCTATATTAGGGTAGGAGCTTTTCATTGTTCCTATAAAAGAAGACTCACTATTTCCAAAAACTTTTTCGATAGCATATTCGATGAGAGAAGTAACTACATTGTATGGCAAGTCTTTAAATAGTTGTTTTTCTATACAATTACCTCTTTCACAATCACATATTTTTACTCCAAGATTTCTAAGTTCTTCTTTCCTTTCATTATCAGCATTTACATCTGTATCGCAAAAAGCCAAAAGGTTATATTTCAATTTACTTAATTCTATACAATCATTAAATATTTTAGAACCTCCATTTGAATTTATTGGCATACATCCATATAAAAACATTGGAATATTATTTTGTTGAAAAAGAATTTCATCTAATTTATTACAAATACCATATTCTGTGCTTCCTTCACAAACTATTAATTTCTTTGAAAATAAAGCGTCAGGAAATGCTCGAATTATTCTTTGTAAATCAGTACTAACATCTATGGCATCTAATACTCCATTACAATTTCTAATTACAATAATGTTATTTGCAGCTACTTCAGTTATGACATTTGCAGAATGAGTTGTTACAACTATTTGGTGTTTATTTGATAACTCGTTTTTTAATTCTCTGACAAATGTTTTTACCCTGTACGGTTCTAAACCTTGTTCTAATTCATCAATAAGTGTAATAGAACCGTCTTCTTTATTTGTAAATTGCAGTACCGCAGATAATAATCTACGAGTACCTTTCCCTTTTGCCCGAAAAGGTATGCCGTTTTTGTCGTGAAGTGATAATTTATTTTGATTATAATATATTTCCCTAGAATCCATTAATGTCTTTATGCCATCTATATCTACGAGATGTGTTTCTACATTTTCAGAAAACGTTTTATTAAATGTTTCAAAATTAGAAGAATTAATGGTATTTAATGCGTTTCGCAATGGCTCAACAGAATTACTTTTGGTAGAATTTAATTCTTTTGTAGAAATAAGAGCATTTAACGGAGAACCCTGACTCCACGCAAAATGTTTATCGGTATAATCTGAAATGATAAAGCAATTAAATTTTGCCCTGTCTGAGTTACTTATCTCTTTATAGTTTTCTTCTTGGCAATTGTTATATACATACCATTTAGGTTCAAGATTTTCTTTAACTTCTAATTTTATAGTTAGTATTTTATTACCGCCTTCAATTGGAGTATCTGATATTGTATTATTTTCTGTGTCCCAAAACCGCATATATAGACCAAACTTTGATTCTAATACAAATGTTTCAGGTATTTTTACGGAAACCTCTATTTGAATAGGCTCTTCTACATTTTTCATATAAAAATCATTATCGCAAAATGGTATATTCCAAGTTGGAGATAATGCTAAAGATATTGCTTCTAATATAGTCGTTTTACCACTATCACCTTGCCCAACCAAGCATATTAATTGTTTCTCTCCAAACATATGTCGAAAAGATTTAATTCCCCTGAAATTCTTGATATTTAATTCTACAATATGCATAATAAACCTAAATAAATAACTTATCCCACAATTCTTCAAGTCTTTTTGCAATATTGTAGGCTAATAATGGAGGGACTGCGTTACCAATTAATTTGTATGCACTACTTGCACTTAACTTGTATCGTCCTGCTTTTTCTGCCGCTTGAACAAATGGATAATCATCCGGGAAAGTTTGAAAACGAGCACATTCCCTTACAGTGAGTCGTCTTTCTTCTAAACCCTGTTTTAATTCAGAAAGATGTGTGCCACCATTATCCTTTGAGAGTCTTCTGTATTCAATATTCCCATGATGTTCAGCCCTAATAGTAGGAGCCAAACCATTTAAGTTAATTTCTGTTTGTCCCTGCGAATTAGGACAATATTTCGCTTTCGAATAGCACATTTGAGCCAAATCTTTAATTTCTTCTGCTGGTTCTTTTAAATCCTTAACTACTTCAGAAGTTTTAACATACGGTTTTAATTTGTCATTATTATTTAACAAACTTAATTGAGCAGTTGCTTTTGAATCATCATAATGCGTTTTTATAGGATACGGGTCATATTCTTCCGAAATATGTTCTTGTGTAAGAGCTTTTAAGGCATCTTTTTTTAAATATTTTTTATTAAGACCTATAAAAATTACACGTTCTCTTTTTTGTGGCACCCCGTAGTCCCCTGCAAAAAGGACTCGTGCCGGAACAACTAAGTACCCTTCATCAATATTTCTAAAATCGTTTTCAATTATTTCTTTTACATCTCCAAAGGATACCAACCCCTTAACATTTTCAGCTATAAAAACTTTAGGTTTTGTAATTTCGATAACTTCCTTCATCCAGAGATAAAGCATACCTCTGGTTTCTGTTGTTGGTACATCAAATTCTTCTTTTCTGCCATTATGACTTTTTTCAGAGTTAAAACCTCTTCTTTTCCCTGCTACACTAAAATCTTGGCAAGGAAATCCACCAGTTACGATATCAACATTTTCAGGGAAACTATATTCACCCTTTTTATATGCTTTTACAAGATCAACGATGCTTTCTAAATGAAATATATTATCCGGATAACCATATTTTTTAAAATATGAATTCCAAGCAGTTTTTGCGATATCCATAATATCATTTGCAAAAACTAAATCAAAATCAGTTGGTTGTAATTCTATAAAATTATTCGATTCGTCTTTTACCCAATCCGGATGAATATCTTTATTTACACAGGCAGAAGGTACTTTAAACCTACCTTCAAAGCCCAAATCCATTCCTCCGCATCCACTAAAGAGCGATAAAACTTTTTTATTTTTCCCTTTTCTTGAATCAACAACTTTATTGCTCATATCTTGATTATACATAAAATACTGAAAAAAGTTTGGTTTGTGTTAGAATGTTAAGAGTAAGGGGTTTAATAGTATGGCTGATATTTATACACATTTAAGAGAGCTTGGAGTAGCTTTTTCTTTCTTCAATAAAAAAGATTTATCTAACATTACACCTGAATATTTTTATGAAATATGTACTAAAAATATAGACTTACCATGTAAATTAACTATGCAAATGATTGCATCAGATTCTGATATTTTCAATGAAAGAGAATTAACTATAATAAAAAATGCAATAAAATTAGGAACTTTAATAAAAGAAAACTTTAATATAAAAACTAATCCCAAAATTATTTGGGTGGGTTGTGATACGCAATCAGATACGCCTATTGACTTAATTATAGACAAATATAAATTCTCATTAAAAGAAGAGAGTTTTATATTGGAAAATATGGGATTATACAAATTATTAAATATATTGTTAAGTACAGATAAATATGGTACCGGCATGCATGTTTTTAAAGAATTTGCTAATGATGAATTTGAAAATTGGTTCAATACAACTTGTAAATGTTTATTGAAAGACGGGCCGGATTTCTTTGAAAAAGTAAGAGAAAACAAATATCACGTGATAGGAGAGCTAAGTGGTAATTCGATTGTTTTAAATTACAATTCAACCGAAAAAGTTAAATTTGATGATATTCGTAAGTTGCGTTATAGCGAGTTTGAAAACAGAACAAATAGCCATTTAAGAGAGTACGTTTTTAGTAAGTGGATAAAAAATACAGTTGAGGATGATGAAGAATATATTAAAGCTAAAAAGGATTGTGCAATAGCAGCAGGTCAAAATATTATTAATTTGGTATCAAAATGTCAAGGTACATCTCCAATTGGTCTTATGCGATTCTTTAGAATTGAAGATGAAGAATACTATTATGCAAAAACTACAAATAATTCAGCTGCAATATACAAAGTACCAAAATTAAGTGATGCAAATAACGATATTGTTATCAATAAAGTTTGGATAGAAGTTCCAAAATCACAATTGAATTTTTATACTGAAATTATAAATAAAACTAATGGTTGCAAGATTATTTTTAGAAACGAATTGCGTTATTCGCATGGGCAATTTAACGGAACTCCGGAAGCTAAATGTTATATAGATAGAAATGCTTGTGATTTAACAACTATGTACCAAAAAATCATTTAAAATACTCAATATACCAATCAGAACAGGCATGGTGGTTGAAATTCCATTGCAAGTCAAAATAAAAATCGCCTTCATCGACATTTTTAATTTTGAAATATGGTTTTGCAAGTTCTGTTTGTTTATAACTTTCAAATGCCCTTTTAATCTCTTTTGCAAAGCGAGTTTTAAATTCAGGTAAGGTAATATTCAAAGTTTCTCGGGTTCTTTTATTTTTCAAAATCATCTTCAAACCCTCTTATATTATCAAGTTCAATGTTGTATCGCTTGCCGGTTTTATCAACACAGGTTGCAAAGTCCACAGTTTTATCAGCAAATTTGTTTTGCCAAATGCAAATCAGCAAACCGATTTCTTGAGTTTTTAAATTCAAAACCTTTGTCCCGTACAATTGATAATCTTTTTCAACCATATTGTGCTCCTTTCGGTTATTAACATTAATCGATTACAATAAATAGGAAATCAACCAAATGTGTTGCTATGTAAACATTTGAATGCTATTTGCTGTCTTTCGAGTTAATGTGTTTCCTGATATAAGGAGGATTTATGAAAGAAGTTAGCGGATAAAATATTAGCGAGCAGGAATTTAAGAAAATAAGCAAGTGGGCAGAGGATGTGTATAATATTTCCGTAGTTGTTGATTATTTTGTCGGTAATCAACCGGAGATTGAGGAGTGCTATAATCTTGCTCCGGTTATTAAAAAATTGAGAAACAATGCAGATTTATTAAATGCATTTTTTATTGATGCCGAGGAAAATAAAAATTAACTCTTCAATCTTATTTTCAAATGTTGTTCAAAAAGTGTTCAACAGGCTCGCTATTAAATTTAAAATCATATTTGGATAAACTGGTGCTTTATAAAAATAAAACCCCGAAAAACGGGGTTTAAACAATTATAAAATTAATGTTGATATTCGCTTAGCCTAACCCTAGCTACATAATATTTAGGCACGTTATATTTTTTCAGAACTCTTGCAGTATGTGCTTGAACAATTTCGTAATTGTCATTATAAAATAATGCATTTGAGGATTTTGAAAAGCTAGGCAAACATTTGATATTTTCCGGAGTAAAACAAGTATCGTGATATCCATCCCCATCACGCAAATCTTCAAGGACTATAAAATCGCATATTAGTTCTGACAATTTTGGTGCAATTTTCATATATTCACCCGCAACTTTTCTGAGCAATGTTTCGATATATTCCTGATAAGCTATATTTGTATTTTGCCTTGCATTAATAACTTGATCATGAATTTCTTTAATTTTTGCTTCAACACCCGATATTGTATCTTTATTTATATCGATTTCATCCTCAATATCTTTTAATCTTTGAGTTAGCTCTGATATATCTTCATTCTCGGCTAACAGCTCCGGTCTTTTAGCTTTTAATTCTTCCCTTTCTTCTTCTAAATTTACAATATTTTGTTTAGAATCATCTATGCGTTTATTGTAATCGGCTTTTTTATCCCATAGATTTTTATATTCTTGTCTTCTTTGATTGAAAATTTCCTTCATTTCTTCTATTTTGTCAGTCATAATTTTCTCCTTATTTAAAATTTGTGTAACTAATTCCAAGTTCAAATCTTATAAAAATTTCAAATTCTCTATTGTACCGCTCTCCATTAATTAGTCGTGTAACATACGATTCGGAAATATTCAGTTTTTGAGCCATTTTCTTTTGAGATATTCTTTTATAATGCATTGCAGCACGAATATTATTTTCTCTTTTCTTTAGAAACATAAAAAATTCCTTTTGTTCTTCATTTCAATAGTCGTATAATCCTTTAATAAGCGTCTTCTAAAGGTTATTCTGTGAGGAAATTGTTCTAAAGGTAGGTGTAATTCTTTTGCAGTTAATTTTCTACAATCTTCAATATTTAATTTCTTTGGTGAAAAATAGTATTTTTTAAATACTGCATAATATTTTTCCATATCCGGATAATACAGTTTTCTCGGTTTTCCGAATTTTGCAACAAGTGCTTCCGGACCGTATTTTACATAAAGATTTCGTTTACGAATAATATTTGCGTAACTCGTTTTATCATCAGGATGTTGCTTGTTATATTCTTTGATAAACTCAACCAGTTGCTTCCCATATAAACCTCTTGTAAGTTTTAGTAATCCGAAGAATTTTGTATATTTTTTGCGATTATACTCAGGAATATTGTCTAATTCCACCAATGACAAACTTTTCATTTTGCCGTAATCATTCTCTGAAAATTTTACATAATCATCATCCCTGACAAATGTAACGGCTTCACCTTTTACTGTTGGAGCAGTAGGTGGTGGCATATAATCAAAATCGCAATAAATATAACCTTGCGAAGTTTTTTTCAAGGTATTTTCTTCTACTAATTTATCTAACTTTTCTTGCAGTTCTTCTTTTGGCATTTCAGCCAAAGAGAAGATATCATTAAATGTGAAAGTTTTGAGTTTTCTTGCTAAAAATTTAATTTTTTTCATTTAATCTCCTTCCTTAAAAATTTTGGTAACAATATTCAAATTAATTTCAGCCAAATCATTAGCGTGAGCAATGTTTTCTGCTCTATCTATAAGGTTAACAATTTGTCTGAATCCGACTTTCATTTTGTATAGAAATTCTATTGCATCCGGTGAAAATTTAACTTCGGATAATTCTTTTATGAACAAATCAATTTCTTCTAATTTAAACGGTTTGAATCTTAAAAATGTTAAAACCCTATCCTTCAAATGTTGATATTGTTCAAGTTTTTTATTTGCAACCCCCATACCGATCATTATTATCGGTGCTTTTGTTCGATCGTAAATATCTCGGAGCATTTCAATATATCCCCTTTTGTCAATAAGGTAGTCAACTTCATCAATCATAAGTATTTTAGGTTCTAGCGTTAATGATTTTACTATCTGATTAAATAAATCAGAACTTCTTGCGGCAGGATATTCACCAAGTTCTTTTACAATTTCCATTAAAAGCCATCTTGGTGTCATATTGTGTGTTACTTGAATATGAATAGCATTATCATTATTTGCCGCCCACCAAAGAGCAGTATGACTTTTTCCTACTCCGGGCTCTCCGTAAACAAGAGCCATGCCAGACACTCCTTTTCCCCTATTTAATAAGTTGTTTGTTAAAGTAATAAAATTCTTTGCATTATTTGTCATTACAAACTTACTTTTCATTTGCTTTTCTCCCGTACATTTGTTTATATTCATCCGAATATTCAAATGCCTTAAACCAAGCGACATCCTTGTCGTCTGCAAAACCATGCACTGAAAGCCACTCATAACGCTCAAAGTTTGAATTAAAAATAGGTCTTCCATCTGAATATTCAGTATTTATATCTTTGCTGTCATTATCAGGTGCGATATTTGTTTCTATTAGGGGAATATTCTGCCATTCTACAGGCTTTTTCTGTTCTGTTTTGAAATATTTTTTAATTTCTTTTTTAGTTTTATTTAATAATTTTTTCTGCTGTTTTAGTTCATATTTAAGTTGTTCTTGATCTTGAATATTTCCAAGATGTTGAGCCATTGGATGTGTTGGAATTGTTCTTTTTGCATAACATATAAATTCATTATTAGTTGTATAAACTTTAATTTGGGTTATATCTGAAAGGCTATATTTTATTAAAACTCTGTCGTATATTCCATATAAATCTTCGCTGTAATAATTCGCATTTAAAAATCTAATGCCATCTCGATGTACAGTTCTTGTTTCTTCATGCATCATTAGTTCATCAAGTTCTTCTATATTTACTCCGGAACCTTTTCCGTTATCAAAAACTTCTCCAATGCTTTTGTCCTCAACATTAGGACAATCCTGTTTTCTGTGAAAATCAATATATGCCTCGAACATTTTGTTTAGTTGTTCAATGGTTGGAATAAATTCATTATGATTTTCCTTATGGAATTCTTCGTTTCTCTTTTTATATGCTGGTTTATCATTAATATTTGCTCCGACAAATGATGGCAATAATCGTTCAAAAGTGTCTTGCAATTCCCTGAAAAATCTTTCTATTACTTTAGCTCTCGCATTATACGGTTGAGCAAATACAGGAATGATTTTCAATTTATCAAATAAACCATTAATTCCGCATTCTTGTAAATCACCAGTAAAGAATTTTGCTCTAAATGCTTTGCCATTATCTTGATAACAAATTTTAGGAGTTTTTCCAAGATTAATAATCGCATTTCTTAGAGCTGATGTTATAGCTTGAGTGTTTTCTTCAAGCATAATCTCATAACCAACCAAAGCCGTTGATTTCCAATCAAGATAACCTATTAATGTCGGTCTGCATGGTCTACCTGTAAATGGATTTATACATTCAATCGCTAAGCGGTGACCGTCTGCAACTAAAACATCACCAACTTCAAGTTTAGAAATATCTCTTGAAATATATGGCATAACTTTATCTCGTAATGCTTTTTCACCCTCACGAGCATATATCCACTTATCATAATTTTTACGCATAAACTGATTAGCATATCTTCTAAATGAACGTGAGCTTGTAGTAGACTTATAACCTCTTTTTGCAAGTATATCTTTGGTTAACGTTGTAGCTTTCCCTATGTTTATTTTATTAGGAGCTAGCAGCAATGATTTAAAAACAATTTCTTCTTCTTTAGCAAGGGTTGCAGTACCTTCTTTTTCTCCATAATCATAATTTGGTATAAGCAATGTATAATCGTTTTTAATTTTTATTTTCTTATGCCATCTGTAAATTGTACCAATGGAAACCTTGCCCAACACATTAAATAGAACCGGGTACATTTTGCCTCCGTTATAGGCATTTAAAAATTCTTGCCCTGCTTCCGTTTTCTTTTCTGATATTTTTCTGTAATCAACCCATAAGTTGACCAAATCATATCTTGCAAGTGCTATTTGTTTTGCGCGAGGCGGAACAGGATTTACTTTTTGCAAACTTGGTTCCCTATTTTTCTCAATCTCATTTTTACTTTTCTCAAAATCGATTAAATTTTGTGCTTTATAACCTAATGATTCGGGCATAATTTCATATTTAAAACCTGTAGGAGTTTTAACTTTTCTTGTTATATATTTATTTTTACTTATACCTTTACGAATAGCTCTTGGGGTAACACCCTCAATGCCTGCTGCTTCATTTACTGAAAACCATTCGTTGTTCAAGAATTTCCTCCTTATTTTTGGTATAAAAATTCCGCCTTAAACTACACCAAACATTACCTCTAAATCGGTGTGGTTTGGAGTTTATAAGGGCTTTATTTAACTTTTGTGTCGCATATAAATCGGGTTTTAATTCAACATTCTTGTAAACTCACATGTTGATTTTTATAAATTTACATGCTATATTTTTTCTAAATTATAGATTACAAAATTATATTTGTCAACTAATAGGGTTACAAAAGTGATGGCAGAAAACGAAAAAATTAAGGAAATCCGCAAGGAACTTGGCTTAACACAGCAAGAAATGGCAGATGCATTATGTGTCAGCAAACAATATTTAAGTAAAGTCGAAAACGGATTAACGGAATTAAGTAAAGAAAAAATCATATTACTATGTGAAAAGTTTAATATATCCGTAAACTGGTTATTGATGGATAAAGGCTTTATGTATTTGGGTGAAGTTGAGCAATACAAAGGATTTAAAAATTCTGTTGAACAACTTTTAAATTCAAATGAAAGACTAGGATTATTCTGTAAATATTACTTGGCTATTTACGATGTTATAAAGCTAAAATATAAGAACGCATTAATGGAAGATATTTTAGATACCGCCAAATTCCTTTTTTTAAAAGAATTTTCTACAAGGAAATTAAAAAATAAAAATACTCTTGATATAATTAAGAATTTTAATGAAAGTAAATTTTCCGATAAATTTAAAGAAACAATTTATAGTGAATACTGTAAATTATACGTTGAAAAACATGAGAATATAAAATAAGCCAAATGTCCATTTCTCTTGACTGAAGTCCGCTTTTAAAGCGTATTTCTGCATAAATTTGCTTAATATTTTGTTGAAAATCTCTCAAAATCAGCCTCAAACGGCTATTTTTGTATGCAAAATACTTCCATTATTGACTTCAATTCGGAAGTTGAAATCGGCACGATTTTTATTTCTAGGCGGAACTTGGTTCCTCTTTGGTTCCTTCTTGACGAAATGTCCTATTATTTGCACTTTTGTTTAGTTCCTGAAATCGCCTAATATATTTAGGTTTTAGGCTAACAATAAAACAAAATATCGTTATTAAAATGGAAAATACCGGACAGAAAAGTGACGTTTTGTGCCATTTGTGTCAATTTTAACAACCAGCCTCTGTTCTAAACATAAAGCCACTCTTCCCGATATTTCCCCCTTTATCATTCTTATAAAAACTTACAATTTGTCCAAATTCCACCAATTCTTTTTTTAATTTATCCCAATCTTCTATACATACCTTGTTATTTTCAGTATGTCCACAATTATCACTACACTCGGTACAACAATGTTTTCGTTCATAATCATCGATATCGTTGTAATGCAATACATACTTATACGAATTGCATATTTCTAATTTTCTGTGAGCAAGTTTATTTCGCAATTTTACTAACTTATTCAAATAATTATCTATTTTGCCACTTTCCATAATATCATTAGATTTAAATTTTATAATTTTTTCAAATATTCTATATCTATCTTCTAAATGAAGTAAGTCATTAATTATATTTAAAATTTTATTTGCTTCTAATATATTGTCCTTTTCTATTTTTTCTATGATTTTGTTTGCACTTTTTTCAATAAAGGTATAATTGTCTATAACATTTTGCTTTATCAGGTTCGTTATTTCTATCTTTTGTTCATCTGACAATGTAGCAAATTCTTTTAATATATATGATTTCATAATATAATCATTCTCAGAAGTTTCATTCATTAAAAGTCCTCTAATGTTATTTATAGAATATAATTTCTTTGAATTTTTATTTAATAAAAGTTTCGATTTATCTTCAAATGAATCTCTATCGGCTACATACACTCCCTCAAAAGATGATAAATCCTGTTTAATAGTTTCTCTTATTGTTGAGATATTTTCTGATGAGTAGAACAAAATATCTGTACCAACTTTCTTTTGTCTTAATTCTCGGATAATATTTTCGCCTGTTTTACCATTGGGCATAGATAACGCATAATCAATAAAACATATGTCATAAATTTGAAAACCTTGTACTTGTTTTTCTAATTCTTCAAATAAACAAGAAGCATCCTCTACATATCTGTAGTTAATTTTTATTCCTCTATCTGAAGCATGCATTTCTAAGATATCTTTTGCTTCTGCATAATACGATTTTGAGTCCTCTACCCATAAAATGCCAATATTTTCTCTCATCGCTACATCCTTATTTGTAGTTCAAATCCTTTTGCGGGCTTATTTATTGTTACTTTTCCATTTAAGTGATTTTCAACAATATCTTTTACATGATATAAGCCTATTCCCGTTCCAGATTCGGTATAACTTTTACCGAATTCAAACAACTCATTTACATCTTTAACTCTTGAACTTATTCCCAAACCATCATCCTTAAACACTATATTCGCTATATCATTTTGAACAAATAATGTAATTTCTAACTTGGTTGCTTTATGTTCTGGTTTTGCTGTATTTGATGCAATATTATCTATAATTATTGCGATATCTTGTGGGGAAAATTTAGTTATAAAATTTTGTTCCTCTATATTATTTACAATTATTTTAACTCCGTCCGACTGAATTAAAATATTTTCAGCATATTCTCTTATAAACGCAAACAGGTCTCCTTCAATTTTCTCATCTTTTGTATTAAATTTAGCATAAGGACTATACGATAATGAAGCTTTGGCTCTTGATATATTATATGATAATGACTTTAAATTAGCCCAAGCGGTCTCAACTGTAAACTTATTCCTTTGAATTTGCATTACCATTTTTCTTATTGATTTTTGAATAATACTAAGGTTTATGCGAATCATATGCAATTTCTTAGTAAAACTCTTTTGGTCTTCACTTAAATTACATTCTATAAATTTAGAACGTCTCTTTTCATTCTTTGCTTCTGCTTCTGCAGCTTTTCTTGCTGCTTCTTCTTGTTCTGCCTTTTCTTCAGCTTTTCGTTTTTCTTCTTCTGCTTTTTTACGTCTTTCTTCTTCTTCCCTCTTTTTGCGTTCAGCTTCTTCTTTTGCTTTTCTTTCTTTTTCTGCTTCGGCTTCAGCTTTTTCTTTTAATGCCTTTATTTCTTCTCTTACTTCTTCAGATAATTGAATACGGGTTCTTATAAGCTTTCCAATAATAGGTTTTAGCAACTCGATAAGCTTTTCAACTCTTTTATCATCTTGAATTAAGCTTTGTCTATTAGTTGTTGCGATATCCTCAAATCTATCATCATCTAATATATCAAAGCTTATTTCTCCTTCTATATAATTTGCGAAAACTTGATTATTTTTATATATATCAAAAAAGTTTTCAACAGCTAATTTTTTTCTTACATACAATCTTAATTGGTTTGGTTTGTACGCTTTGTTTTTTAAAAAACTATTATCATTTAATTGAGCATCCTCTTTATCAACAGAAGTATGAATACCAATCCAACCCTTCAATTCATATTCTATTTCATCAGAGGACAGTTCATCATTTTTTAATTTAAAAAAATCTTTTCCTTTTGTTAAAAATTCTTTTTTATCTATATACTGTACTGATCTTTTTTTGTCTAATATTTCTGGATAATTAGAATTAGTAACAACTACTGTTTCTGCGAGTTTATTTGTAAAGTCTAAATCTGTATTATTAAAAAAAGCATAAAAGTTTTTAAATGCTATAGATTTTTCAACAGATTGAAAATCTTTTTGATAATTTTTATTATCAATAACACAGACTTCTATTTTACTTTTAAGAGTATCTAATAAAAAGAAATCTGCGAGACGTGCTTTTATTCCTTCTATTGTTTGTCCACCTATGCCTGTTAAATCAACATCTGTTAATTTAATCATAGTCCCAGTTTTAAACTGTGTCCAATTGTTGATACATTCTATTTCTATATTATTTATATTCTCTTTTTCTAAATGTGGTATATCAGATTCATTAGACATTTTAGTATCTAAAACCCAAACACACTCATTCGAATGGTCAGTTTTTGTTATTAGATAATATTTCTTTGATAAATATAAAGCAGCTAACTTCCCAATACCTTTTCTACCCATGTATGAATTACGAATATCTTCTGATATATTTTTATCCTGTCGCTTATCTTTCCCCATAAAAACATATTTTTCAGCTAAATCATCATAATCCATTCCTGTACCATTATCAAAAATTTCAATGGTGGAATGTTTTTTGTCAGACATATTAATATATAACTTTACAGATGTTGCTTGAGCATCTAAACCATTTGCAACTAACTCGGCAATTGCATTCCAGGGATTATTGTAAAGACCTTTTCCTAAAAGCTTCAGCGCAAAATATGAAAAATTAAAATATATTTTATCTTCTGTATTCTGCACTTAAACCTCACTTAAAACTTTTTCAATTTGTGTTGCTATCTTCATTGCTAATAATGGTGGTACGGCATTGCCAATTTGAGTTGTAATATCTTTCTTTGTTCCTACAAATTCAAACCAATCAGGAAAAGATTGTATTCTTGCACCTTCTCTTGGCGTTAATGCTCGATTTTCCCTATAATGAATACATCTCAAACCGGAAGGTGTTGACATATTATTTGTAATTGTCGTACTTGGTTGGTCTTCTATTAATCTACCATAAGTGTTATTGTACCCTGATGTTAGACGGTATTCTTTTGGAATTTTACCCTCATCAACAAGTTGATTTATGTAATTCTTGCCTTCACCTTGTATTACATTATTTATTACTGTTTGTATTTTATCACCATAAATGGGTGAAAAATGACATGAGATTCCACCTAATTTATTTCGCATTAATTTTTGATAGCTATTTGTTGGTTGTTTTCCTTTGTAAGATTTTATATTTTCACCTGCTTGTACTGAAGGTAGGTCATTAATAGCTTGTTTTATAGTTATTTGTTTTTTTGATTTCTTTATGTTATCAAATGACCAATTTATATTTAAGTCTTTACGCCAACCTATAATAAAAACTCGTTCTCTATGCTGTGGTACACCATAATTAGCAGCATCTAGGACTCTAAAATCAATATCATATTCTATACTATCAAATCTTTTTTTTATATCTTCAATAACCTTTCCACCTTTCGGATTTTTCATTGATAGCATACCTTTTACGTTTTCAAACAAAAACATTTTAGGCTTTATAATCGATAGCAAGCGATAATATTCTTCGTACATTTTAGCTTTGTCGTCATATTTACGACGTCCTATTGTACTATACGATTGACAAGGTGGACCACCAATTATCAAGTCTACTTCTTTATCAGAAATATTTTCTAGTATTTTTTCTTTTGTTAGTTTTTTTATATCTTTATTAATCATGTTTATTTTAGGAAAATTTTTCCTAAAAGCTTCAGCCGCTTGTTTATCCAATTCGTTTGCAAAAACAATATCACAATTCTCATTTTCTAAGAATTGACCATCAATTAATTTATAATAAAATCCAAATGTTAAGCCCCCAGCTCCTGAAAATAAATCTACTATACGCATTATTGACCTAACTTCTGCAATATGCCATTACTAGTACCAACATTTTCATATAGTAATCTTAACAAAAGTTAACATTATAGTCAATGTCTAACTCGTAATTAGTTAAGTTCTATTAAGAAATAACTATTTGTTCTAATATATACTTATTATTCAGCCAAAAACATTGCTTTGTTAATTTTCTTCCGTCGGGCAGTTCGTAAGTATCAGCTTTATTTTGTCCGTGAGGTCTCACATGACTTACATTATTAAATGATTGTCCTGGCAAGTTATTAAAATCACGTCCGTTTTTATTTGTAATAACAACGCCTTCTTTTATAACTTTAACTGTTTCAGCCCAAACTTTATGAACTTCTTCAATGTCTTTTACTGGCATGTTCCAGAATTTAATGTTGTCTAAATATAATTCGTTATTTTTATCAAACTTGAATATGATAAACATAAATTTTGTAGAAGAAAACAGGTTATACATAAATGAATCTTCCCATTCTTCTTTAATAATTTCGGTAAATTTGAATGTTGGGAAAGACATACTTTCTTTGATATTTTTATCACCAAAATTTATGCGTATTGTTTTTGGAACAATATTTGCTTTCTTAAATTCTTCTGTTGCTGCAATGTTACCTTTTATGCCTAGAATAGCAGCTATTATTCTTTCATTAACATTTTTCATTGCTGGATTTAACTTAAATTCTCTGATTAATTCCTTTTGTGATTTACCGAAATATGGTTTAATTTTGTTGATAATATAATTTTCAAATCCTTGTTTTTCAAGTTGTGCTTTATTATCAATAAGAGTTTCTTCTTGTTCTTGGTTTAAAACATAATTGTTCAAAATATATGTCATGTAAGATTGCTTAAGAGAATATGCTCTTTGATTAGCTTTAACTGAATTATAAGGTTGTGGTCTTAAATCTTTTTCTCCGCCAGCTCCTTTGCGGCAAGCTCCAAGATATAAGGTATCTCCCTCTGATAATTCATGAGCTCTCCCTTCTCTTATTTTATGAACAATCTTTTCCCAATCCTGTTTAATAACAATTAAGTCTTTTTCAGGATATTCATATAAAAGAGTTTCTAATATTTTAAAGTCTGAAATAGATACATCTTTGAAATATTCATAATACATTAGCAAAAGAGTTTTGTTCTTATGCCAAAAGCTACTATCTTCAAAAGATTTATTAACTTCAGTCATGTAGTCAATGATATTTAATACTAGTCTTTCTTTTGCCACATATTTATTTGATTTGTTTTTTATGCACGGGGTAACTTTTAATTCAACACCTAACTCAATAAAATCAGCTTCAGCACGGCTATTTACTTTTCTTTCAAACCAACATTCCTCAAACATTTGTCCGACATTACCCTTATTTTTAGCCGTACAGAGTCTTCCTGTTGTATCGATTTGACCAAAAGGAATGTTAATTGCTTCTTTTGACCTTCTTAATAATTCCTCTTTTGAATTGTAACGTTTTTCTTGCATTCATACTACCTGCTTGATTTTATGATAACATAATAATGGGGTAGAACAAGAATATGTTAAGCAATGATGAAAAGATAAAAGTAGTTGAATTATTTGCTGGCGTTGGGGGTTTTAGACTCGGTTTTGAACGTTGCTCTGATGCATTTGAAACAATTTGGGCGAATCAATGGGAACCGGGGAGAATATCTCAATACGCATATGATTGTTATGTTGCACACTTTAAAGAAAACCATAATTGTGTAAATGAGGATATAGCAAAAGTAAAAAATCAAATACCTGACCACGACTTGCTTGTGGGAGGTTTCCCATGCCAAGATTATTCCGTTGCAAGAACGGGGGCTAAAGGAATTCAAGGCAAAAAGGGTGCTTTATGGTGGGATATAAGAGATATTGTTGAATCGAAAAGACCTAAGTATATTTTACTTGAAAATGTAGATCGCTTATTAAAATCTCCAGCTAAACAAAGAGGCAGAGATTTCGGAATTATTTTAAGATGTTTATCTGATTTGGGTTATGCTATTGAATGGCGAGTTATAAATGCTGCCGAGTATGGTTGTGCTCAAAGACGTCGTAGAACATTTATTTTTGCCGTTCATAATACAACAGATTTTTATGAACACTTATTTAATGAAGAAAAGCTCAATCTTCTTACCAAAAACGGTTTTTTTGCAGACGAATTCCCTGTTGAAACCAATAATTTAACTATAAATAATGTTGATATTTACAGAATTTCGAAGGATAAATATAAAACTCTTGAATCTTTTTCTGAAAAATTTGCTGCGAAATTTTTTAATACAGGTGTTTGTATAGACGGTAAAGCATATACTATTGAAACTACTCCTATTTTGCAAACACCACAAACACTAAACGATATATGCGAAGAAGGTTTGGTAGATAAAAGATTTTTCTTAAATGGCAATTTAGACAAGTGGAAATATTTAAAAGGCTCTAAAAGAGAAGAACGAAAAAGACCTAATGGTGAAATCTATTATTATACCGAAGGATCAATGGCATTCCCTGATAAAATGGATATGCCAAGTAGAACAATGCTTACAAGTGAGTCTTCTTTAAATAGAAGTACACATGTTGTTATTGACAAACAAACTGGGTATTATAGACTTCTAACACCTCTTGAATGTGAGAGATTAAATGGATTTGATGATAATTGGACTAACACGGGAATGCCGGAAAAATTTAGATATTTTGTAATGGGCAATGCTCTTGTAGTTCCGTTAATTGAAAGAATGGGTTCTAGAATTTTAACCATAACGACTCCACAAAAGGTATATAGTATCAAAAGGCAAAAACAAGTAGCTTTGTGTTCTTAAATTTTATTAAGAATAATTTCACCAGTTTTTTCGTTGTAATCATATTCTATAAGTTTAAGATTATTCCATTTCCTTGTTTCTGCAATATGTGAACCAATTGAATAAAACCTTTGAGCTTCTTCATCCCTATATTTTTTTACATTTTTGGATATTTTATTTGCAATCAAATATGCTTCAATCATGCTATAATCACCACAAGCATATTCTTTATTAACATAATCAATATATTTTAAAATTTGATTAATATGTAGTTTTTGTGCCCTGTCTTTCTTTAATTCAATGATTAAATATTTATTTCTAATTTTATATTTATTACTAATATATGAATATCCAAAAATATCTATTCTATCCATATAACTAATAGGCTTAAATGGAGATGCAATAACTTGGTGCGAAATATAATCCCAACTATGATTACCTAGAACTCTAATCGTATTCTTATTTTTCGATACAAGTTGTTTAACAAGTTGTAACTCAAGCCCTGATTCCAACATAGTACTCTGCTGAATTATTTTGAAAGGGCTAAAAATATACTTATCTATGGTATTTTTTAATAATTTCTGTTTTATACTATTATGTACTCGTTCATAATTTGAATTAATAATATTTTCTTTATTTTTTAGGTTATTTTCATTTTTTCTTAGAAAAATATCGAATAATGCATTCTCTTCTAAATCATCGATTTTTATAAATGATACATCTTGGAAAGCTCTGAGCATTTTAAATGCTTGTGGATTTGAATTTAAGACATCGTCCATATCGATACAATTTTCTTCATTAAAAAAGAATGGAGAAGGTTTGAAGAAACAGACCACACGAATTTTTTCATAAGATGAAGCTGTATTTAATAACATATCATTTTTGATTTCATTATAATTCATATGACCAGGCTGGTTTGCTTTTGGGAAATTAAAATATTTGCAATCCTTGACTATATTAATTAATTCTCCTCGTCCATATATTTTTCTATTATGAAAAAAATATATATAATCTCCAGCTTTCATAGAGGCATAATCAGTCAATGTTCCAAAATGACTGCGAGTCCATTTTACAGGAGTCTTCTCCATATTAAAATTTAAAAAGGTTCCATATGTCCCACTTTTGATACATTCTCTTAAAATATTGACTTTATCCTGTGCTATTGCAATGACATACCCAGCCATATATTTCTCCTTGTTGTCTATATAGCTATAAATATTAGAAAATTATATATAAGTCAAGTTAGATAAATTTTTTAATTCTATTATTTAAGAATTACGAACTACCAGCTTATTATCTAATTTTACCGAGTTCTATTTTAATAAAAGTTAGCGAAATTTATGAAAAATTTTTTAAAATTTTCAAACTACCATCCATTCAGAAAAAGTTAATACTGCCCGAAATTCTTGAACCGTCTGCAAAACGATTCATTGGGCTAAAGCCCTTATGTAGAGCCAAATTACAAAAATTTCCAAAACTGTCTGCAAAATTGGTAATTTCGGTAGTTCCGGAATTCGGATTCTCATAAATTTTTCCAAGTTAGAATGCCTGATATTACTGCGTTTTAACGATAATTCCAGAACTGTCTGCAATTCCGAAACTACCAAAAAAAGTATATTCTTTACTTTAACATCAATATAAAAAGGACTTATCAAACGACAAATCCTTTTTATTAGCGGGCGACGAGACTCGAACTCGCGACGTCAACCTTGGGAAGGTTGCATTCTACCACTGAATTACACCCGCATTTCTACTTAATTATACCCCCAATTTTTTAAACTAACAATTGTAAATTTATTTTCCATAAATTCCGCACACTTTCTAATACTGTATTAAAATACAATTATGGGGAGAATTAAACAACTATCTGTTAATCTTATTAATCAAATCGCTGCGGGCGAGGTTATTGAACGTCCTTACAGTGTCGTTAAAGAGCTTGTTGAAAACTCTATTGATGCAGGTGCTACAAAAATAGAAATCTCTGTTTCTAATGTCTGCAGAGATATTCGTGTAGCCGATAACGGCTCAGGCATCCACCCCGACGACATTCAGCTTGCTTTCACTAAGCACGCAACAAGTAAATTAACCGATGAAAAAAGCTTATTCAACATTCAAACTCTCGGGTTTCGAGGTGAAGCACTTGCCAGTATAATCTCCATTGCAAAAGTTTCCTGCACCACAAGAACCAAAGATTTTGATTTCGGAACAAAAGTTGAATCCCAAAATTCCGTTGTTAAATCTTCTAAAACAGGCTGTGCGCAAGGCACTATTATGGAAGTTACAGACCTCTTTTTTAATCAGCCGGCAAGGCTTAAATTTCTTAAAAGCGAAAAAACAGAGTTCTCATATATCCAAGAATTAATACAATCTCTGGCCATTTCTCACCCTGATATAGCTTTAATACTCAAAAATAACGGTATAACAATCATTTCCACTACCGCTAATGCAGATTTATTAACCAGAATTACTGAAATATACCCGTCTGACATCATAAACGAACTCAGACCGCTTGATAAAACAGATAAGCTCTCTGACCTTAAAATTACGGGTTTTGCATCTGTTCCAAGCTACACGCGCTCAAGTAAAAAATCAATTTACATGTTTGTTAACGGCAGAATGGTTAAATGCCCCATAATCTTAAAAGCTATTGATGTGGCATACAAAAATATGATGCCCTCCGGCAGATATCCGTTTGTAGTTTTAAATCTGCAAATTAACCCCGAAGATGTAGATGTTAACGTTCACCCCACAAAACGCGAAGTAAGATACAAAAACCCTAATCAAATATTTAATTTTGTGCAAAGTGCAATAGATTACGCTCTTAATGCCGTAAAAAACGATTTTCAACAAAATCAGCAGGAAGAAAAACCCTTGCCTTTTGCAAAGTCATATGATTTCGTTTCTACGGAAGATACGAATGAAAATCCTGTTTTCCCTTTAAAAATAAGACCGCAAAATGAGTCAAAACAGGAATTTGTTACCCCTAAAGAGCCTGTATACACTACAACTCAAACAAGAATGGAAATTAATTTTGATAATCCCATAGAAGAAAACAAAGTTAACGTAATAGGTCAGTTTAAAAACACATACATTCTTGTAGAAAACGATGATAACCTTGAAATTATCGACCAGCATATTGCAGAAGAACGTTTTATTTATGAAAAATTGAAAAAGCAAAAAGAAATTGCATCACAATTGCTAATAGTATCTGATGTCATTGATATTGAGCCTGCAGATACAGAACTTTTAATGAATGCAAAAGCTAATTTGAATAAATTCGGATATCAAATAGAAAAAATATCAGATACTCAGGTTATCTTCAAAAAAATACCGCAAGTATTATCAAGGGCAAATTTAAAAGATGTATTATCGGAATTGCTTGAAAATCTGAGAAACTCTCCCGATAATGATTTAGACACTATAGAAGAAAAAATACTAATAACAACCTCTTGCAAAGCATCAATTAAAGCCGGAGATAAGTTAACCCTTTGGCAGATGGAAGAAATTGTGAAAAATTTAAGAACAACGAAAAATCCTTATACATGTCCGCACGGAAGACCTATTTCGCACTTTATTCCATACAAAGAAGTAGCTGCGTTTTTTGCAAGAAATATATAATAAAAAAAGCCCGAAGTTTTTTCTTCGGGTTCTTAGTAATGTGTGTACGTTTAATCAGATTATATACTTTCAAATGTTAATTCGTCGTTATTAACATCTATTTTTACTTTAGAATGTGGCATGATTTCCTGCTTCAATATTTTCTTAGACAATGGATTTTCTATTAATTGTCTTATTGTTCTCTTAAGAGGACGTGCGCCATATACAGGGTTATAGCCTTTTTGAGCCAAAAATTCTTTTGCATCATCTGTAATATCAAGCGTAATATCCTGTTCAGACAATAATTGATGTAAATGTGCAGCTTGAATATCAACGATTTTAGCTAATTGCTGCATTGTTAATGCTTTAAAGAATACAATTTCGTCTATTCTGTTTAAGAATTCAGGTTTGAATCTTTGCTGCATTAATGCCATTACTTCTTCTTTTGTCTGCTCTGATTGCTTTTCGGATACCATTGATTCTAAAGTATTATTTAGAATAATTTCACTACCTATATTACTTGTTAATATAATTAAAGTATTTTTAAAGTCAACAGTTCTTCCTTTAGAATCCGTTAATCTGCCGTCATCAAAGATTTGCAGCATTATATTAAATACATCCGGATGAGCTTTTTCAATTTCATCAAACAAAATAACGGAATACGGTTTTCTTCTTACATGTTCTGTTAATTGACCGCCTTCATCATAACCGACATATCCCGGAGGAGCACCGATTAATCTTGCAACTGTATGTTTTTCCATATATTCAGACATATCAATTCTTATAAGAGCATCTTCATCATTGAACATAAACTCTGCTAATGCTTTTGCAAGTTCGGTTTTACCTACACCCGTAGGTCCTAAGAATATGAACGTACCTATTGGTCTGTTCGGATCTTTTAATCCGGAACGAGCACGTCTTATTGCATCCGATACTACTTCAACAGCTTCATCTTGTCCAACAACACGCTTATGTAAAAAGTCTTCCATATTAACAAGCTTTTCTTTTTCGCTTTCCATAAGCTTATTAACGGCTATTCCTGTCCATTTACTTACTATTTCCGCAATATCATCTTCGTCAATTTCTTCTTTTAATAAAGTATTTTTATGCTCGCTTGAATTCTCTCCTACTTCTTTGAGCTGTTTTTCAAGAGCCATTAATTTACCGTATTTTAATTCTGCAGCTTTTTGTAAATCCATATCACGTTCTGCGGCTTCAATTTCTATTTTTACTTTTTCTATTTCTTCTTTTATTGAAGCTTCACCTTGAATGCTCTTTTTTTCAAGTTCCCACTGCGTTTTTAAGTTATTTATTTTTTCATTGATATCTTTCAAAATATTTTCTATATTCTGAATTTTTTCTGTATTTTCAGTACTTTCTTCCTGTTTTAATGCTTCACGCTCAATTTCTAACTGCATTTTTTGACGTACTAACATATCGAGTTCTTCCGGCATGGAGTCTATTTCTATTCTTAAAGAAGATGCTGCTTCATCAACAAGATCTATTGCTTTATCGGGTAAAAATCTGTCCGTAATATATCTGTCGGATAATTTAGCGGCAGCCACAAGAGCGGAATCTTTGATTCTTACTCCATGGTGAACTTCATATCTTTGTTTTAGACCTCTTAAAATACTGATGGTATCTTCAATAGAAGGTTCATCAACCATAACAGGTTGAAATCTTCTTTCTAATGCTGGGTCTTTTTCAATGTATTTACGATACTCGTTTATAGTTGTTGCACCGATACATCTTAAAGTGCCTCTTGCAAGCATTGGTTTGAGCAAATTGCCTGCATCGGTTGAACCTTCCGTTGCACCTGCACCGACAACCGTATGTAATTCATCTATAAACATTATTATTTCACCGTTTGAATCTTCTACTTCTTTTAAAACAGCTTTTAAACGTTCTTCAAACTCGCCTCTAAATTTTGCACCGGCAATTAAAGCACCTAAATCTAATGAAATTAATTTGGATTCTTTTAAGTTTTCCGGAACATCTCCTCTGACAATTCTTTGTGCTAAACCTTCTATGATAGCAGTTTTACCAACACCCGGTTCACCTATTAAAACAGGGTTGTTTTTTGTTTTTCTGTTTAATACCTGAATAACACGTCTTATTTCATCATCTCTGCCTATAACAGGGTCAAGTTTGCCCTTGCGAGCCATTGCCGTTAAATCGGTTGAATACTTTTCAAGAGCTTTATATGAATCTTCTGCATTTTTACTGTCCACTTTTCTGTTACCTCTTACTTTCTTCATTGCGTTTAATATAGAGCTTTTATTTATTTTGTTATTGCTCAATATTTGCTGAATTTTTGAATTTTGTAATTCCGTCATAGCCATTAAAATATGCTCTATGCTTATAAAAGAATCTTTCAAGCTGTCTGCATTTTCCTGTGCCATATCAAACATTGTATTGGTTATTTGAGATAAATATAATTGTTGATTTGGGTTTGAAGATTGCACTTGAGGCAGCTGTGATATTTCATTTACTATTTGATGTTTGAAATTATCCGTATTAATTTTTAATTCGCTGCAATAATCTTTTGCAATTCCTTCATTATCCTCAGCTATTGCAAGCATAATATGCAGTGGCTCCAACTGTGAATTATGATATCTGTACATAATCTGTTGTGATGCATATATAATTTCTTTTGTATAATCCGTAAGTCTGTTAAAATCTATCATCTAAGAACACCTCTTTTCTTTTGATTGAAAATTCTTAGAAATTTTCAGTTCCTATTCTTAGTTTAATAGCTTTTTTTAAAAAATCAGAAAAAATTTATAATTAATTAAGATTTTGTTTTTTATATTTAATTAGAAATTGGCAGAAAACTTCATTAACCTCTTTGTTATCTGTATTTAAATACTCAAGTTAATTTCAGGCACTGCCTGAAATCAAGTTTTTTGCAATTTCGAGGCGATTAAACCGAGAAATCCGGCTGACTGAAAACTTGGAAAATATAAAATTGACCGGATTGTTACGTCGATTCTCTCCTCACAATGACGGAGAATAACTCTCTCCTCTACCCGTCTCCAAAGGGCGGCGAAATCTGTTATTATGTAAAGAAGTCATAAACTATAAAAATTATTTTTATAGTTATGATATTATATAGTTATTGGTAAATAGGAAAAAACAGTAACGATGATAAGTTTTCTCGGGCTTTGTGTACAAAATTTAATACAAACAATGAAGTACATTTTAAAAGGAAATGTTAAATTGTCGTCTGTATTTTCGCAAGCCGCTATGATAAGCTATGACTCTCTTCCGATAAGTTTATGCATAGTTTTTATTGCAGCGGTTGTAATCGCATTGCAGGTATCAAAACAATTTTTGATGTCGGGTGCTGAAAGTTATGTCGGCGGTTTTCTTGCCGTTGCTTTAATAAGAGAATTAGCTCCCGGATTTGCCGCACTTGCTATAAGCGCAAGAGCAGGTACCGCAATAAGTGCGGAAATAGCAAATATGCAGGTTACTTCTCAGGTAGACGCAATAAAAACATTAAAAGTTGACCCGATAGGATATTATTTTGCACCGAGAATAATTGCAGGTGCAATAACAGTCCCAATGGTGGTTATTCTTGCCGAATTATTCGGAATTATAGGTGGTATGATGATTTCATATATTACAATAGAATTGCATCCGAATCGTTATATGACCTCAGTATGGTCTTTTTTGAATACAAGAGATATTTATATAAGTATTTTAAAAGGTTTTATATTTGGTATAATAATTCCGTTAATATGCGCAACTCAGGGCTATGAAACATCAGGCGGTGCAAAAAATGTAGGTATATCTACAACAAAAGCCGCCATTAAATCGACTGTTTTCTTATTAATGGCGGATTTGATAATAACTTTTATATTTTATGTTAATTTCACTTAATCGGAATCGCTGCCGACATTAGCGCTTATACCTGCTAATCTTCTGAGTTCTTCAGGTCTTTGTGATTTAGCAAGAGCATCCTCTGCCGTTACAAGTTTTTTCTTGTATAAATCTGCAAGTGCTGTTTCAAGAGTTTGCATACCCTGACCTGCACCTGTTTGAATAGCTGAATATATTTGAGCTGATTTACCTTCACGAATCATATTTGAAACAGCATTGTTTTTTACTAAAATTTCTTGAGCCATAACACGACCTTTTTTTGTTCCGTCCGGCTGTAATTTTTGAAGAAGTGTTTGAGCAAATACGGCTTCAAGGCAACCGCCTAATTGAACACGAATTTGCTGCTGCTGACCTTCGGGGAATACATCTATAATACGGTCAATAGTTTGGCTGGCAGATGATGTATGCAATGTTCCGAACACCAAGTGACCTGTTTCTGCTGCCGTCAGAGCAAGTCCTATTGTCTCGATGTCACGCATTTCGCCGACCAGAATGATATCCGGATCTTCTCTTAAAGATGATTTCAATGCATTTGCAAATGACCTTGTATCCTGACCGAGTTCTCTTTGGTGAATTACACTTTTCTTTGATTTATGAACAAATTCAATAGGGTCTTCAATTGTAAGAATATGTTCGCTTCTTGTTTCATTGATATGGTCTATCATAGATGCTAAGGTTGTAGATTTACCGCTACCTGTAGGCCCTGTTACAAGTATTAGACCTCTCGGACGTTCTGTAATTGTTTTTACTACTTCAGATAATCCCAATGATTCAAAAGAGGGGATATCCGTTGTAATTGTTCTGAAAGCTGCAGCATATGTACCGCGGTTTTTATAAATATTTACCCTGAAACGCCCTAAACCTGATATACCATATGACATATCAAGCTCCCAAACTTGTTCCAGATTTCTTCTTTGTTCATTGTTTAACATTGGGAAAAGCAACTCTTCCACATCTATCGGAGTTAACGGTTCATATTTTGTTCTTAAAAGATTTCCGTCAACTCTTATTATAGGCGGCATTCCTGCAGAAATATGCAAGTCACTTGCTTTATACTGTATAACCTCTTTTAATAAGTCATCTATTACCATATTCTACCTCAACTGTTTGTACTTAATAAGAATATGATACAAGTTTATTTGATTTTACACAAGTTTTTTTATGTAACCTTTTTATTAATTTGAAAAATAAATGGTGCTTATATGGTAGTAGTGATATATAGGTATATAACAATTATCTGAAAAATTAGGTAAAAATGATAAATATATTGGACATGTCGAAAGATTTGAAAGGTATATAAGTATGAAGGTATTGGCAAAGATATTAGAAATATTGCAAATTGAACCTTCAGAATTCTTTAATTTTAAATAAAAGAAAATTTGTAATAAATATAATAAAAAGGTGCTTTTATATAGATTCGGAGTTTGTTTTTATTTGACGTTGTTTGATTTTTTTCCAAACAAAGTATATTGGAATACCTGTTGCTATAATAACAAGTGCTTTCATAGAATTTTCAAATTTATGTACTGTTAAAGAATAAATAATATAGCTGCCTATGGTAATAAAAAATATATTAAACAAACAATTAACTTTATTCAAAACTGCTTCTTTATATTTAATTCTGTATACAAAAATACCTATAGCCGTTAATACATAGAAAATTAATGCCGCATATATTACGTAATCCAATAATTCACTGTAATTACCGCAGAATATTATTAATACGCTTGACCAGATACATTGAAGAATCAAGGAATTAACAGGAACATTTGTATCTTTATTAATAACGGCAAGTTTTTCAAATAAGAGATTATCTTTTGCCATTTGATAATAAACTCTTGCACCTGTCATTATCAATCCGTTTGCACTTCCGCAAGCTGAAATTAAAATAATTAAAGCAATAATATAAGTTCCCAATGAGCCTGTTATATTTTGCATAAGAACTACCGCTACAACATCCTCAGGTGCCGTTGCAATTTCATCTAACGGGATTGAACATACATAAAGAATATTTATTAATAAATAAATAACCATTACAATAACAACACCCCAAAATAAGGCTAAAGGTATATTTTTTTCGGGTTCTTTTACTTCCGCAGAAATAAAAGTGATATTATTCCAAGTAACCATTGCAAAAATTGCACCGACCGTTGCAGTTGCAACAATTTCCATTGTAGAAAATGTTAAGTCGCTCATGCTAAAAATGTGCTGAAAATTTGCACTTATTACTTCGTGATTACAGCCTAAAAATATCCCAAAAAGAATTACTCCGACGATAGATAAAACCTTTGTTAAAGTGAATATGTTTTGTGTTAAAACTCCGTATTTAATACCTCTGGAGTTAATATATGTAAGAATTGCACATATAACAAGTGCGCATAATTGTTGTGTGGAAAATTGAAAATAAGTTGTATCTATTAAGTAGTTAACGGAGCTGATTTGAGGGAATAAAAATCCCATAAATTTACCTACGGCAATACATACAGCACCGATTGTAGCAGTTTGAATAACAAGCAATAGCGACCATCCGTATAAAAATGCGGTTAAATCATTAAACATTTTCTTTAAAAACATATATTGACCGCCGTCTTCTTTAATATTCAATACGGGTTCAGCATATGCTATAGCTCCTGCCAAAGAAAACAAACCTGCTATTAACCATACCATTAATAATAAAAATGCAGATTGTGTATATCTTGCTATATCGGCAGATACAATGAAAATCCCGCAGCCAATCATTGAACCTACTACTACGGAAATAGAATCTTTTAAATTTAAAGTCCTTTTTAAATCATTGCTCATCTGTAAACCATACTTTATTCATTTTGAAAATCAAGTCATGTCTTTTGCAATATTCGATTAATTCTGCTTTAATTTCTTTAAGCAGGAATAAAATTGCAATTAAGTTTGGTGCTGCCATTACAAGATAGGTTGCATCCGTAAAGTCTACCACGCTTTTTACATTCATAGAAGAACCTACAATTATAAATAAACAAAATACTATTTGATAAAAAATAGTTCTTTTTTTGCCTTCACCAACCAAAAATGACCATGCTTTTTGTCCGTAATATGCCCATGAAAGAATTGTCGAAAGTGCAAATAAAATAATAACTACAGCTAATATATACGGGAAAAAGTGCATTGTTGGCACACTTGCAAATGCTGCAGAAGTTAATTCAACGCCCGAAATACCTTCTGTATAATGCAGATATTCACCCGTTAAAACAATAACAAATGCTGTCATGGAGCAAACTATAACCGTATCAAGAAACGGTTCTATCATAGAAACGAAACCTTGAGAAGCTGGTTCATTTGTTTTAACCGCAGCATATGCTATAGGAGATGAACCTACACCTGCTTCGTTTGATTGAATAGAACGTCTTAAACCTATAATTATTGAGCCGATTACACCGCCATATATTGCTTTCGGGAAAAAGGCTTCATGAACGATTGTATATATTGCTTGAGGTATATGTGTAAAATGAGTCAATATTATAATCAAACAAGCTGTTATATATACAAGACACATAACAGGTACTACTTTAGTTGTAACATTAGATATACTCTTTATTCCGCCAACTATAACAAGACCTACAACTATAGCGACAAACAAGCCGAATACCCAAGTATGAATTCCGAAAAATCCTGTTGTACCTCCGGTAATAACAATAAATTGATGTGCTGCCTGATTTGTCTGCAACATACAGCCGCCGCCGAAGGTTCCGGGGATACAAGCAAGGGCAAATATATATGCTAAAGTTTTTCCTAATTTATGGTAGCCTTTTTTTGCAAATCCGCGTTCAATATAAAACATTGGCCCGCCTGATACCGAACCGTCTCTGTTAATATGTCTGTATTTTAACGATAGAGTAACTTCGCAGAATTTAAGCGCCATACCGAAAATAGCACCTGTTGCCATCCAAAACATTGCTCCCGGCCCGCCTATTGATATAGCAATTGCTACACCGGCAATGTTACCCAAACCTATAGTTCCCGATAATGCCGTAGCTAAAGCACCAAAAGAAGATACTTCACCTTTGTGTCCTTCTGTATCGGTTTTTTTATGAAATATTTGAAATAAGGAATGTTTAAATCCCCATATGCCGATACATCTTAAATAGAATGTACAAAAAATACTTGTTGCTATCATTAAAAATATTAATATGGGAACTTCTGCACCCATTATGTTTATAGGGGCAAAAATTACTTCCGAAAACTTATCCGAAAACGGGGCAAAATATTTTTCAATTGTTTCATCCACGCCCATTGCATATGTTTTTTGAGCCAATAGTAAAAGTCCTAAAATGCTCAATAAAATATAGTTTTTTTTCATTATAACAGTTTCTCTTTCATTATTTCGGCATTATGTACTTCCATTCAAGGATACAAAAAACACAATACAGATACAAGTTTATAAGTAAAAAGTGTTACAAAAACGGAAGATACTTTTTATAATATATTTATTTTATTGTCTTTTATCTCAAAAATTTCAACGTTTTTAAGGTATTCTTCTTTGAAATTTAATGTATCAACCGATGTAATAATAGTTTGCGTATCTTTATCAATTGCATTTAAAAGATAGTTTTGTCTTATATCGTCTAATTCTGCCAGTACATCATCCAAAAGCAAAATGGCATTTATATTTATTTTTTCTTTAATAAATGCAAGTTCTGCCAGTTTTAACGAAAGAACAATTGTTCTTTGCTGACCTTGTGAAGCATATTTTTTTGCTTCCGACTTATTTATGAAGAATGAAATATCATCTCTGTGAGAACCAATAATACTTTGACCTCTTATAATTTCTTCCTGTTTTTTTTCTTCAAGTTTTTTTCTGAAGTTTTCCAAAATATATTCATTATTATGTTCAAATTTTTCGGTTGATGGAACATCGCCGATAATTGAAGAATTATAAACTATAGATAAATCTTCGTTTTCAGAAATTTGTTTATGTTTTTCTTTTGCTATTTTTTGTAATTCATATAAAAAATTAATTCTTATAAAAATGATATTACTGCCTGTTATAGCCAGTTGTTCATTCCAAATATCAAGCATTGATGTATCTGAATTAATATTACCTTTTAAGCTTTTTAAATAATTATTTTTTTGTGTGCGGATTTTATTATATTTAGCCAGACGTTCAACATATGCGGGAAATATTTGGCTTATAGCCAAATCCAGCCATTTTCTTCTGTCATCAGGGGTTCCTCTTAATAACAATAAATCATTTGTGGTGAAACAAACAGTTGACATATTACTTATAAAATCGGAAGATTTATTTTTGTTTAAACCGTTTACTTTTAGTTTTTTTCTGTTTGGAGGATTAATTGTTACTTCAAGTTCAATATCTACATCAAATTTTTTTACTTCTGCTTTAATATTACATATTTCTTCGTTCCATTTTATTAATTCGGCATCACTTTTTGCACGCAAAGAATCAAGAGAAGAAAGATAATAAACAGCCTCTAAAAGATTTGTTTTTCCCTGTGCATTCTTTCCTATAAATAATATTTTTTCGGAATTAAAATTAATACTTATGTCCGAATAATTTCTGTAATTTTTTAAACTTAACTTCTTAATGAACATAAAATAATTATATCAAATGAAATAAAAATAGACTTCACGTTAAAATCTGATAATATATTATTAAGGGAAAAAATAAAATGTTTAAAGATAAATTAACGGAAGCAGCAAAAAGAATAAAAATAATAGAGACCGGAAGACGTCTTTATGAAAGAAATTTAACTGTCGGAACTTCAGGAAATCTCAGTATAAGAACAAACGAAGGGATTTTGATTACAGCTTCAGGCACGGCACTTGGCGGTCTGACATTAGAAGGTATTGTATTAATGGACTTTGACGGAAATGAACTATCCGCAGGCAAAGCATCGTCTGAAAAAATGCTTCATGTTGAAATATATAAACAAAGACCGGATATTAATGCAATTATTCATGTGCATCCTGTTTATTTAACAAGTTTTGCCGCTTGTCGATTGCCTTTAAATGAACCTATAATGTCTGAAAATATTTTATATTTTGAAGAAATTCCATTGGCTGATTATGCAATGCCTTCATCTGGGGTGCTTGTAGATAATACAGTTAAATTTATTGATAACCATGATGTTGTTTTAATGGCAAATCATGGAGTTGTTGTTTGTGCTAAAGATATTGAAACAGCATTTTTAAAAACAGAAACAGCCGAATATTATGCACAGGTAACAATTAATACTAAATTGCTCGGCGGAGCCAAAAATCTTTCCGAACAAGATGTTCAGGATTTAATAAATTTAAAGAAGATGGCTAATAATTAATATTATTTAACAGTATAAAACTATTTACCGATACAGAAATTATCAAAAATATTATTTAAAATATCATCGGTAATAACTTCACCTGAAACCTCGGAAATAAACATTAATGCTGATTTTATATCAATAGAAATTAAATCCTGAATTTCTTTATTTTGAGCCGCAACTAAAGCATTTATTAATGAGTTTTTTGTTTCTTCAAGTGCTTTTTGTTGTCTTTGATTTGTAATAAATTCAATTTCGGTAAGATTTTGACTTATTACGGCTTTTTTTATTTTTTGCTTTAAAATATCAAGATTTTCACCTGTTTTTAGGGATATACAAACAGCATCAGCATCTTTTGTTTGCGTTAAATCGCATTTTGTTGCGACTTTAATGTGCTTTTTATCTTTAATTGAGTTGTATATTTCTTCATCTTCTTTCGTATATCCGTCGTTTAAATCATATAAAAATAAAACAATATCGGCATCTTGAACATATTTCTTTGAATAATCTATACCTATTGCTTCAACTTTATTTATATTTTTATCATCTCTTATTCCTGCCGTATCAATTATTGTTGCTGCAATACCGTCTATATCAATTGTTTCTTGTATGACATCACGCGTTGTTCCTGCAATATCCGTAACAATTGCCCTCTCCAAATTTAACAATGCATTAAATAATGATGATTTACCGACATTAGGTCTGCCTGCAAGTACTATTTTTATTCCTTGTCTGTATATATTTGAACTTTTAGAAAAGCTCAAAATGTAGTTAATTTCTTCAATGATTTTTTCAATGGTTAGTTCTATAAATGAATATTCCGGCTCTTTAACATCTTCAGGAAAATCTACAGCTGCAATAATTTTTGATAATAAATCAGTAATTTCCTGTCTTATTTTTCCGACTTCGATTGATAATTTCCCAAATAAATTCTGAGCACTTGTTACTGCAAATTTTTCGCTTCCGGCATGAATTAAATCCAAAACAGCTTCGGCTTGAGATAAATCCATTTTATGATTTAAAAATGCACGTTTTGTGTATTCTCCCTTTTCTGCACATCGTGCACCGTTTTTTATCGTTAAATCAAGAATTTTATTTGTTATATGAATACCGCCATGGCATTGTATTTCTATAATGTCTTCACCCGTATAACTGTTCGGTGCTTTAAACGGAAGGACTATGACTTCATCAATTTTTTCTGAATTATCCAATATCCAGCCGTGGTATATTTTTCCTGCTTCAAGGTTTTGAGAAGAAAACATTTTATTTATTATATCAAAAGCTTTTTCACCTGAAATTCTGACAATACTAACACCGCCGTTTCCTATCGGTGTTGCAATTGCGGATATTGTATCTGTCATTGAATTAATCATATTAACCTCAAATCATGATAATTATATGATAAAAAATATAATTTAATAAATTTATAGCCGAAATAAATAATATGATGTAAAATTATTGAAAATAACATTGAGGTTAAAAATGGCAGATTGTATTTTTTGTAAAATAGCGAACGGTGAAATACCGACAAATTTGATTTATGAAGATGAAAATGTTGTGGCATTTAATGATTTAAATCCGCAGGCTCCCGTGCATTTTCTTGTAATTCCGAAAAAACATTATGCTTCATTAAATGATATTGATTCAAAAGAAGCATTTGGTTATATTTTTTCTGCAATTCCAAAAATCACTGCTAAACTCGAAATAAAAGAATACAGAACAGTAGTAAATACAGGTGCAAGTGCAGGACAAACAGTATTCCATATTCACGTACATGTAATGGCAGGCAGAGATTTCGGCTGGCCGGCAGGTTAATATGTATAACAGATGGTATGACAAATATCCGGATTTAAAACAACTGCTCAGCCTTTTAGAGGCTGTAGATGAAAATTATGCAAATATAATTTCACAGGATTTTTTGCAGATTATTGTTGCAAAATACCGCAATCAATTTGATGAAGTTATAAAAAAATTATCAGACAATGCACCTCCGAGATATAGCAGATGGTATGATAAGAATTATGACCTGCATACATGTATTGAATTTATAAAGACATTGGATGATAATGAAAAAACAGCATTAATTAATGATTTAATAATGTCTTTGTACAGTTATATAACGAATGTAGATGATGAATAAAAAAAATATATTAATTACAGGTTCTTCTCAAGGTATAGGTTTAGCAATTGCAAAGCATTTTGCGGCTAATCATAACGTATATATATCAGGAAGATACGAAGATAAACTCAAAAAATTATGTGAAGAAAACAAGTTTGCGGGGTATTGCGCCATTGATTTAACTGATTTTAATGCAGCTGAAAAATTGCATATGCAGCTTGGTGTAAATATTGATATTTTGATAAATAATGCAGGAGTGTATTATTATTCCGCAATAGAAAATATGAAAAAAGAAGATATTCAAACTTCGGTTAAAATCAATATGCTTGCACCATATGAGCTCAGTAAGTTTTGTATACCTTATATGAAACAGCAGAAATGGGGCAGAATTATAAATATAGGTTCTATTTCGGGTGTTGTAGGTGAGGCAAATGCAACCGTTTATACAATGACAAAATCAGCTTTGATTGGTTTAACAAAATCACTTGCACTTGAACTTGCACAAGATGATATAACCGTCAATATAATTAATCCCGGCTGGGTAGATACGGAATTAATTAATAATGAAAAGCTGGAAGAAGATTTTTCTAAGGAAGAAATCTTAGAAACTATTCCGCAAAGGAGATTTGTTACTCCCGAGGAAATTGCAAATACATGCGAATTTTTAATTTCAGATAAAGCAAAAACGATAACGGGTCAATCGATTAATATTTGTGCCGGTTTATCATTAGGCTGTTAATAAAAAAGGATATCATTTATTTGATATCCTTTTTTATTTTGTATTTTAATTGTTTATTTTTTCTGTGCTGCTTGTTTTTCAAGTTTTGCAAGACGTTTTTCAAATGCTTTGTTTTGTTCCTTTAACTGTTTGTTTTGTTGTTCAAGAGCTGTAATTCTCTTATCCAAACCTGTAATTTTAGCAGTTAAATCTTGTATTTGTTTGCATAATTCTTTGATTGAATTAACCATTGCATAGAAAATGTCTTCTGTCCTTATTCTCAAATATCCGTCTTCATCTTTAGAAACAGCATTTGGGAATATTTTTTGCAATTCCTGAGCGATTACACCAACGTGAGGTGTTTTCTTTTCATCTTTTTTATATGTGAAGTTTTTAACCTGCAATGCATTGATTTCTTTCAATCCTGCAGTGTTATCACCAGATACGTTTTTCAAACGAATATCGGATGCTGTTGCTAATTGTTGTATTTGTTGACGTATTTCTGTAAGGGCATCTTTTATAGCTTGAAGAGAATTTTTTAAAGAACCATTTGCGTTACCATCAAAAATATTTGCAGTTCCTCTAACATTTATATCACCTTTTACATCTATTTGAACATCATTATTATCTACAATTGTTAAATTATTAAATAATATTCTACTTGTATGAGCTGGTACAGTACTTGGTAGAGTAGAAGTAGCATGTACTGCAAATAATTCATTTGCTTTGAAGAATAAACCATATTTTATTGTATATGGATTATTATTATTTTCTCCTGCATAAAAATCAAAATCTTCACCGATTCTAACTTCTCTTCTTGTAGGTGACGAGAAATCGTTTATTTTAACAGCATTTTTATTTGAATCTGTAGATAAAATAATTTCCTTTGCTGACGGATTTACAGTAATCATATCATTAATTAATAAAGGATAATTATTTCCTTGTTCAGAACCGTCACCTTTAGGACTTTCTGCTCTTATAGCAACTATAGCCTGATTATCTATTTTTGATCCCCATTGCCATACTTCTTTTGGGAAATCCAGTGTAAGCATATTGTTAAAGTTAATATCGTTATAATAAGTATCAGTCGAACTTGTATTATATCTGTCAAATGATTGAATATATGCTGTTCTGTTAGGATATGGTGCGCTGAATTGGAGAGTTGTAGAAGCTTCATTATAATTGCTGATTATACCGCCGACATCTCTTAAATTGAAATTAGCAATACCAAAACGACCTTTTTCATGACTAGCATCTTGTTCTTCATATCCTGTTACTCCGGATAAAGATAAAAATTCAAATATATTTGCACTTCCGTTAAACGGTCTAAAAGCAACACGTTTAGCATTAATTGTTAATTCTTTATCAACACCGCTTTCGTATTTCATATGTCCGGTAATTATTGAAGGTTCAAAGTACTCATCTTCTCCTACCATTTTCGGAACACCTATATATAGTCCGTAATTTTTAGTAAGAGTACTACCCGACATTGGTCCTGTTTCAAAACCTGCACCGTAACCTATACAAACATTTCCCTTACCTTCTGTTACAAGTCCACAAGACCACTGACCTACAGCGGTGTTTCCTTTACCGCTTGTAAGTTCGGATAAACTGGCACTACCTATAGCAGTATTTTTATCTCCTGTTTTATTGTTATACAAAGAGCCATATCCAACGGCTGTATTATCTCTGCCTTCAATATTATATCTTTGAGACAATGCACCTATAGCTGTATTATTTACCGGTGTTTTAGAATCGTCATAACCCAAATCATACAATGTTCCAAACCCAATAGCTGTATTATTGTGCCCGTGAATATTTTTTGTAAGGGTTTTTCTTCCTAATGCAGTATTTCTTTTACCGTCATAGTTGTTAGTTAAAGCAAGGTGACCTATTGCAGTATTTTCACCAAATATGGTTGTGCTTTCAGGATTTTGATTTTGCAATGAACCTATACCTATTGCAATATTACCCGGATCCATAGAGATTCTTCCGGCATAATTAAATTCCGCTTCACCTGTATTTTTTATAACCGTATTATAAAAAGAAATATGAGAACTTAATGTCGCAGGTTCATCCTGATATGCTTTTCTTTTTAATATTACAAATTTATCACCTTTGTTTGAAAATTTAATTTTATTTGCTTCCGGAGCTGTCCAGCTTTCGGTTAAAGTAATATTTTCATCAGGATCTGTCGGTGCTGTTGCATCATCTATTACTAATTTTGTTGAATCAGTATCCGGAATTCTGTCAAGACCTAATAATGCTGCTTGATTACTTCCCATTGTGGCATAAATACTATTATTCTGGTCGCTCCAACGCCAAATATTTTCTCTTGAAGCTCCGTTTTTCTTTGTTATTGTAGGAATTGCAGCTGATAAAACAATACTTATAATAAGTAAAGAAATCAATAGTTCTGCAAGAGAAAAACCCTTTTGTTTTTTATTCATCATCAGTTTCTTTCCATTTCTTATAATCAAAATTTATATCTTTTATTTTAATGCCCGTTTCGTGAGCTTTTTTATTCATTTTATCTACCAATTTTGCTTTTTCTAAATATAATTCATTTGCAACAAATGAATCGGAACATACTATTGTTAGTTTATTATCGTCAGAAAAACTATGAACTTTAGCTAAATTTATAATTTTTTTACCGACAACCTCCTGCCAAAAATTTTGTAATACTTCAATATTTTGAATTTTTTGGGGATTATAATTAAAATCAAGTTCTTTAATTACATCCTCAAGCAGTTCGAAATTAGAATAATTTATTCTTTTCATACTTTAACAATTATAAAGGTTTTTTTAAAATATTTCAAAGTCTTAATAATAATTGTAATGTAATTTATACATCAAGAATATTTTTTACTTGTGCAATTATTTTTTTATGAATTTCTTTTTCGCTTAAAGTGCCGTCAATAGATACAAAACCGTATTCGTTTATCATCTTATGGTATTCTTCAATACATTTACTTTGATAAATTTGGAAACTTGTATAAAAATCGTTACTTAGACCTATATCTCTTCCTGATTCCCAATAATCCAGCCCCGTTGTTCCTATAATTCTTTTTAACAAGGTTTTAACAGGAACGTCCAAATAGAATACCATATCAGGTTCAGGTGCATAATCATAAAGATTTTTTAACCATTCTATGTCATGACCTCTTACAACATCTCTTGCATATGCCGTATATATGTATCTGTCTAAAATTACTACAAATCCAGCTTTTAAAGCCGGAATAATTACCTGCTCAAGCCTGTCTGCAAAATCTGCTGCATATAAAAGGCTGAATGTGGTTGCATTTAAGAGATTTCTTTCTTTTGCATCATTAATTGCATCCGCAATAAATTTTGATGTTTTCCATTCACTAACCATAACTCCGTATGACTGGTCTTCTATCCATCTTTTTAAACGACCGATTTGAGTTGATTTTCCGGAACCGTCTGTCCCTTCTATTACTATTAATAAGCCTTCATAGCCATGTTTTGATTTGTATTTTACCATTTATAAAATTATTCCTTTCGGAGCAAGTATTTTTTTAACTTCTTCTCTGAAAAATACTTGTTTTTTATGAATGCTTTCATTTGCATCTATTTCTACAAGTCCGTATTCATCAATCATTTTTTTGTATTCATCATTTACTCGTTTTTGGAAAATTTTGTAACTTTCATACGGGTCAGGACTTATTTTTAAATCCATACCGGCTTCATAAAATTTAGGTGCTCTGTTAGAACAAATTCTTTCAAGTGAAACGTCTTCGGAAACTCTAAAATACAGTGTCAAATCAGGTTTAACGGCAAAACCGTATACTTTTCTTACCCAGTCTCTGTCTACACCTCTTGCAACATCACGTGCAAATGCCGTATATACATATCTGTCTGCCAGTACAATAAAACCTGCTTTTAAAGCCGGAATAATTACCTGTTCAAGTCTGTCGGCAAAATCTACCGCATGAAGAAGAGAAAAGGTTCTGGGACTTAATAAATTTTTCTTTTTTGCAAGTTTTGTAGTTTGGGATATTAAATCGGACGAATTCCATTCCGTAAAAATAACGTCCTGTTTAAGTGATTTTAGCCAATCACGAAGTATAACAAGCTGAGTTGACTTGCCTGAACCATCTATACCTTCAACGCAAATAAGTGTCCCCGGTAATTTATGCGGTTTATTTAATCTCGATTTTGTTTTCATAATAATATTCTTTTTAAAGATAATAGCATGCTTTATTATAAATATTCAATTATTATTTTGTCTCTATATGCATAAATTTTCTGTATTTGGGAGAATATGCAAATATTGAGGTTTTATTTCCGTCAGGTATTATTTTAATTGCATTATGATTGTCTGTTCTTAAATATTCGGAATTATTTTGTTTTATTGTGTTAATTGTTTCAATGTGAGGATGGTTATATATGTTTGGTCCTGTAGAAATGATAAATAAATCGGTGTTTTTTGCCATTTCATCGTTTACGGTTTCTTTTGCGCCATGATGTCCTGATTTCATAATTGTTATTTTATCTTTAAATTCATCAGAAAGACTGTTATATGTGTTTATATCACCGTCTCCCATAAATAGACAACTTTGATTTTTATATTTAATGTGTACAATTAATGATTTTTGATTTTCGCTTTTAATTAATTCGCCCTCGGGTTTTATTAAAGATACTTTAAAATCATCTTTATCATATATTGTTTTTGTACCGTTAAATATTGTGCTGTTTCTATTATTTAATTTTATAAATTGATTAATATTTTCTGATAATTGCGTATTTTCAGATACATCGGTAATATACAAATTTGAAACATTAATTTCTTTTAAAATATCAACAGTTCCGCCTGCATGGTCAGAGTCAAAATGGGTGATAATTAAAGAATTAATATTTCTGATTCCGTTATCTTTCAAATATTTAATCATTATATTTTTTGCTTGAGAAGGAGAATTAAGGTAACCCGTTTTTGCAGTATCAATCATAAAATAGTTATTATCCGGAGATTTTATTAATATGGAATCGGCATTGCCCACAGAGAAAAATAAAATATAAGGTTTTCTATCAGGGATATTAATAAATGAAGAACAAAAAGAAAGCAATAAAATTGAAATTACGATTATGGTTTTCTTTTTTGAAAATTTAAATTTAACAGCCAAGGTCAAAGAAATAATAATTGCAAAATATAAAATAATCTGTATTAATGACGGTTTTTGAACATTTATTATTGAATGAGGAAGATTGGAGAAGAATTTTGCCACTTCAACAATATATACAAGTAACGGATTTAATATAAAATCGGCGGCTTTACATACTGTTTGAGCAATAGGAGAAATCATTGCAATAATAGAGCTTATAAACCCTATAAAGGAAACAATACTTAAAACAGGTATTATTGCTATATTTGCCAATACCGAATACATTGAAAAAGTGTTAAAATAATACATTTGTAACGGTGCGGCATAAAATTGCGCGATAATCGGAATACAACAAGCGCCCAATATATAATTTACAGACTTGTATTTAAAATTAAATGTTAATACCGGTGTCGTTAAAATCAAAGCGAAAGTGACTATAAAAGATAATTGAAAACCAATATCAAATAACATCAGAGGATTAAATGCCAGCATTAAAAATCCCACCAAAAACAATAATGAAATAGTAGAAGTTACCTTATCAAGTAATTTACCTATTAAAATTAAAGTAAGCATAAGAGTTGCTCTCATAATAGGCGGTCCGAAGCCGGTCATAAATGTATAAAATATTATGAGAAGAATACCTGTTATTATTGAAAATCTGTAATTTAATCTTAAATTTCTTGCAAAAAAGAACCATATTCCGAAAATCAGAGTAACATTCATGCCTGAAGCTGCAAGAATATGAAAAATTCCCGAATTAATAAATGATGATTTTGTTTCTTCATCAGGATTTACAGCATCATCTCCGAATATAATACCGCCAAGTATTTCCAGCATCGGAGATTTTATATTTTGTGCGTGAATTGTCAGTATATTATTTCTTGTATCATTGAGTTTTCTGATGAATTTGCCTGTAAAATCAGCTGAAGTTCCGGTTATTTGCCAATCTTTATCGGTATATAATAAAGAAAATGTTTTTCTGTATTGAAGATATCTGTAATAATCAAATTGTGAAGGATTTTTTGCTTGCTGAGGAGTTTTTAATCGACCTCTTAAATTAAGTGTATCGCCTATTTTTATAAGTTTTATTTTTTCATTTTCATCATTTATTGTTACAAGTATTTTGGCTTTTATATTTGAAATTTCCGCAGAGTCATTTTTTATTGATATGACATCAGCATAAAATTTTGTTCGGTCTTTTATATTATTAGTCGGGATGGAAATTACTTTTAGTACGGCTTCAACATTAGTGTCGGCAAACGAGGTTGTTTCATCATCAAATTTAAGATTAACGGCACAATTAAAAATTCCGAAAAGAAAAATTATTACAAATATGATGATATGTTTAACGTCGGGAATATATTTCTTTAATAAGCAAAATAATAATGTAATAAATACAAATAATGCACATAATAATGTGTGATTATAAATAAATGCAATAATTCCGAGCATATACAGACAAGAGAATAAAATTATACCTGTCTGCTTATTCATATGATATCCCCTATATTTATAATAAGTATAGTTTAACTAAATACACGTTATAGGGCAATTAAAATAGCTGAATGTGTTATATATTTTTTTAAATTAAAACAAATGTTATAATAGCTAAAAACATATATCTTAAGGATAATTAAATGAAAAAACTTATATTAATACTTTTTCTTGTTTTATTGGGACTTTTTATTAAAACACAATATTTTAAAAAAATAGATGTTCCGATTGTTAAACAATGTGTTAATTATAATTTTGAATGGAAAAAAGATTTTACTTCATATTTTAATAAAAATAATATGCCTGAAAAATTAGCAAATTTAAAACAAGGTTTGGATGATATTTCACTACAGTATATTGATAAATTTATGGATAATTCAAAATACTGGTATAAATGCGTAAATATGTGTGAGGACTATAACCCCGATAACTTATGGACAGTATATGATAAAGAACTGTTTAAAAAATTTAAAAAACAAGAAGTTCCATCTATATACAAATTTAACCCTTATATATACAAAAGTTTATACGGAATGCTGGATTTACCCCAAGAAGTAATTGAACAAATTAACGGAAAAGACATTATAGATATCGGTTCTTGGCCAGGGGATACAATATTTACTTTTCATAAATATTTTCCAAAATCAAATATATATGCATATGAACCTGTTGCAAAGCAAATGGATGAAATAAAAAGCTTTATAGAACAAATGAAACAGGAAGAACCCAATTTAGATGGAATTTATCCGATACAAAAAGGTTTGAGCGATAAAGATGAAACAAAGGCAATATGTTTTAAAGATTGTGATGAAAAGGCAGTCATAACAAAGCTTGATACCGAATATAAATTAATGGAAAGAAATAATCTCGGTTTAATAAAAATGGATACGGAAGGTTATGAACGATATATAGTAAAAGGTGCAAGCGAGGTAATAAAAAAATATAAGCCGGTTTTAGTTATTGCAATATATCATACACCTAATGATTTCTTTGAAATGAAAGATAAAATAAAAGCACTAAATCCTAATTACAAATTTATGATAAGACGTAGTGAAGATATTTTACCGGATGCAGATTTGGTATTAATTGCATACTAAAAAATACTCCGAAGAGTATTTTTTAGTTATATTATTTTTATATTTAAATCATTGTTTTTCTGATTTGATTTTTTGATTTTTCAATATCTTTTATACGTTTTTCAACAGCTTTAACCTGTTCTCCGAGAACTCTTCTTTGTTCTTTAATTAATTGATATTGTGTATCAACTTCCTGATATTTTGCTTTATATTCTAATAACTCATTTCTTATATTTACTTGAGCATTATCAAGTTCATATAAAGCATTATTAAAGTTTGATGTTTGTCCTGAAACACTGTTTTGAGAATAAGCAGATGCTTCTTTAATATTAGATTCTATTTTTGCATTTGTTTCAGCTTGAGTTGGAGTTGCTTGTGCTGCTGAACCAAAATTATCTTTTACAACTGTTTTTGCAGGAGTAGTTTCTGTTATTTCAAATTCTGTCGGATCAAAAACCATACCGTTTGCAAATGCTGCACCTGTTACCATTGTCATAAATAATGTTAAAATTAAAAAATTCTTTTTCATGCCATGTCCCCAATTTCTTATCTATATATGTATTAAATCATTTGTTGTATATGCGGACATCATACATATAATTGATAATTTCTGTTTTCAGATTTAAAATTATTAAATGCAGAACTTTATTAAAAATCTTAAATGCGAATATTCCGAAAAAGTTTCAGCTTTGGTTAAAAAGGGAATTTCTTTTGCCGTATCAGGTATTACAAATTGTGCTAAGCTTGTAATTCTTGCTCAATTAATAATTAAAGAAAAGAAAAAGGCTGTTTTTACCGTTGAAACCGAACAAAATGCTTTAAAATTTCAAAATGACTTAAAAAAGCTTTTTAACATAGATGCCGTAATATTTCCTTATCAGGATGGCTCTATTTATGATACAAATTCTAAAAATCTGTATAAATATGCTAAGCAAATAAATATATTAACAACAGAAAACAATGTTATTATAATCCCGCAAAAGGCATTGTTTGAAAAATTTCCAAATAAAGAATTTTTTGAAAAAAATAATATTAAAATCAAAATAAATGAAGATATTAATGTTGAAGATATAATAAGAAAGCTTATAAAGCTTGGCTATAAAAGGAAAACTTTGGTTGCAGATATAGGAGAATTCAGTGTAAGAGGCGATATTCTCGATATATATCCGTTAAATGAAAATCCTTTTAGAATAGAACTTTGGGGAGATACAGTTACCGATATCAGAATTTTTGATGCCGCAAATCAAAAAAGTATTCAAAAAACCGAAGAAGCTGTAATACAGCCTATATATAAATTTATTCTTAATGAAAATTCTTTTAAAGAAATAGAAAAAATCATAAATAAAACAGATGATAATAACCTTGAACTGTTAGAACATATTAAAAATCAAGACTATTTTGAAGGAATTGAATATTATGAATCTTGTTTTAATAAGGATTTATATACTATATCAGAGTTAATTTCCAACGATTATACTTTTATTTTTGATGATTATACACAATTTAAAACTAAATATGAAAATATTGAAGAAAATTTATCAAAACAATATGAAGAAAATATAAATACGGAACTTACACTTCCGTTAAAAGAAAAAAATCATTTGGATTTAAAAGAATTTTTGACTACGGTAAGTAATTTTCAAAAAATATATTTTGATAATTTTATATCGGACGAGTATAAAATAAATATCGAGCTTACGACTGAACTAATACCGTATTTTGCTTCAGGCTTGGATGATATAGCAGAATTTATCAAACAAAAGCTTCACCGGCATTATAAAATTATTACTGCAAGCGACTATAAAAACAGAATAGAAGAAATTTTAAACGAATATGAAATCCCGTATTCATATAATTATAACGAAATGAATTCGGTTTTTATTACGGATAACATAGTATTGGCAGGCAGTATTATTGAAGATTGTAAGCTTATTATAATAACGGATAAAGAATTTTTTAATAAGCGTTCAAAAGATATAACCGGTGTAAGATTTAATTACAGACGTGAAAACCTTGATTTTATAGAAACTTTAAATGATATAAAAGAGGGTGACTATATTGTACATATGGTTCACGGAATAGGTATATTTAAAGGTCTTTCAAAGCAAGTTATAGATAACGAAGAAAAGGATTATTTAACACTTGAATATGCAAAAGGAGATAAATTGCATATTCCTGCAGAGCAAATTAATATGCTATGCAGATACAGAGGTTCAGGAAATGTATTGCCTCAATTATCTAAAATGGGCGGTAACGACTGGAATACAACCAAAACAAAAGTTAGAAAGGCAGTTGAAGATGTTGCTAAAGATTTAATAAATCTTTATGCGTTAAGGAAACTTTCTCAAGGATATGCTTTTGAACCGGATACCGTATGGCAGTACGAAATGGAGGATGCTTTTGAATATACCGAAACTCCTGATCAAATGAAGGCTATAAATGATACAAAAGCAGATATGGAATCAGACCGTCCGATGGATAGACTTATATGCGGAGATGTAGGTTTTGGTAAAACAGAAGTTGCAATAAGGGCAATTTTTAAGGCAGTCATGGCAGGAAAACAAGCTGCTATAGTTGTTCCTACAACAATCCTTGCTTTGCAGCATTATCAAACAATTTCTGAAAGATTTAAACCTTTTCCTGTTAAAGTTGAGTTGTTATCAAGATTTAAAACATCAAAAGAACAAAAAGAAATTATTAAAAAACTTATTTTAGGTGAAGTTGATGTTGTAATCGGTACTCATAGGCTTCTTCAAGATGATATTCAATTTAAAGATTTAGGTTTGCTTGTTATAGATGAAGAGCATAAATTTGGAGTAACACACAAAGAAAAATTAAAACGATTAAAGAAAAATATTGATATTCTTACAATGTCGGCAACACCTATCCCCAGAACTTTATATATGTCTTTGTCCGGCATAAAAGATATGAGTATTATAAATACCGCACCAACAAACAGACTTCCCATTAAAACATTTGTTTCCGAATTTAAAGAAAATATAGTAAAAAATGCTATAAACTATGAGCTTGAAAGAGAAGGACAAGTTTTTTATTTATATAACAGAGTTGAAAGTATTTATGAATTTGCTCAAGGCTTAAAAGAACTCATGCCGAATATACGTCTTGCAGTAGCTCACGGTCAAATGGATAAAAATGAACTTGAAAGAATAATGACGGATTTTCTAAACAGAGAATATGATGTTCTTTTGTGTACAACAATTATAGAGTCAGGCTTGGATATTCAAAATGCAAATACAATGATAATCCACGATGCTGATAAATTCGGACTTGCACAGTTATATCAAATAAGAGGCCGAGTCGGAAGAACAGACAGACAGGCTTTTTGTTACTGTTTCTACAAGAACGGAAAACAACTTACACAGGATGCTATTAAGCGTTTAAATTACATAAAAGAATTTACAACTCTCGGAAGCGGCTATCAGATTGCTATGAGAGATATAGAAATAAGAGGCGTTGGTAATGTGCTTGGAACAAAACAGCACGGTCAAATGCTAAATGTCGGGTTTGATACGTACTGTCAATTACTTGAAGATGCCGTTATGGAAATAAAAGAAGGAAAAACGATTGAACATAAACCCGCAATTGTTGATATAAATGTAACTGCATATATTCCTGATGAATGGGTCGGTTCAAAAGAACAAAAAATGATTGAATATAAGAGATTAGCTGATGTTAAATCCATTAATGAACTTGATATTATTCAATCGGAGTGGAAAGACAGATTTTCAAAAATATCCGAACCTGTAGAAAACCTTATAAAGCTGGTTCATTTGAGATTACTTGCCACACAAGCAGGTGTTTCTTTAATAAGAGAAGTTGATTCTTCAATCAGGATATATACAAACCTTTCAAAAGGTGAATGGAATATAATAACAGCAAAAGCAGATAAAAATATTACGAAATATATTAAATTTACTATTGCCCCAAACACTTGTACAGACGGAAAAAGTATACTTTTGTTAAACAGAACTTATTTTAATTTTGATGAATTGTTTAACATTCTTTCAGGTTTATTTTATCATATATTGAAGATAGGATACGATTATAATTAAATTAATATAAAATTTGTATTCTAAATAAAAAACGGTTAGTTAATCCAAGGAGAGATATATGAATAAATTAAAAATTGCGATTTTTGCATTACTTGCAATAGTTGTATTTACAGGTTGTTCTATTAAAAAGAATGATAGTGATATTATGAAAATCAATGATACCGTTATCACAAAATCGGAATTTGATAAAGCATATGAGGCAATGGCTGAAAATAATGTGTTTGCTCGAGTAGGTATTGATATAAAAAATGATTCCGATAGTGTTTTTGCTTTAATGTTTAGAGATAAAGTTGTATCAGCACTTATAGTTAAAGCTCTTTTAAATGAAGAAATAGAAAAAAGAAAAATTGAAGTTTCTAAAGATGAACTTGAAAATGCAGAAAAAGATATTATCGGAAAATTCGGCTCTAAAGACCAATTTTTACAATTATTAAAGGTAAACGATATAACATATGACAAATTTAAAAAAGATATTGAAGATGAAATCAAAATGAAAAAATTTGTCGATTCTATTGCAATGGTTTCAATCGGCGAAGGTGAAGCAAAAAAATATTATGATGCAAATAAAGATCAATTTAAATACCCGAAAAGAGTTAGAGCTTCTCATATATTAATAGCTTCTAATCCGGAACAAATTAAAGAAAAATTAAAAGAAGAAAATAAAGATATTTCTGATGAAGAATTAGCTGCTAAGACAGAAGAAATCATGCAAGCTAATCGTAAGAAAGCTGAAGAATTACTTGCAAAAGTTAAAAAATCTCCTTCAAGTTTTGCTAAAGTTGCAAAAGAAAATTCACAAGATAGTTTAAGTGCAATAAGAGGCGGAGATTTAGGTTTCTTTGCTAAAGAAGAAATGGTTGAACCTTTTGCGGAAAAAGCATTTTCAATGAAGCCTAATACAATATGCGATAAAATTGTTGAAACTCCATATGGTTATCATATTATAATGGTTACAGACAGGAATGAAGCAGGAACTTTATCATTTGAACAAAGTAAGAAAGATATTATTACTTATCTTGAAGGCAGAGATAAGACGGAAATATTGAAAAATAAAGTAGAAGCTTTAAGAAAAGAGGCTAAAATAGAGTATTTTGACGATGCTTATAATCCTGAAACAATACAAACGAAAATAAAAGAAGCCGCAAAAGAAAATCCTGAAGTTCAAAAAAACTTTGAAAATCAAGGTAAAGAGGAAAATAAATAGTTAAATACAAAAAGGGACGATTTTTGTCGTCCCTTTTTCGGAGAAAATATGCTCGTACAAAGAAGTGATTTAAATAATTTAATAAAAAAACTAAAATCAGAAGGCAAAACAATAGTAACTACAAACGGATGTTTTGATATTCTTCATGTCGGACATGTTCGATATTTAGAAAAAGCAAAAAGTTTTGGCGATGTTTTAATTGTGGCATTAAATTCCGATAAATCCGTAAAGAGCATAAAAGGAGACAGCCGTCCTATAAACAACGAAAACGACAGAGCAGAAGTTTTAAGTGCATTGAGAAGTGTTGATTATGTTGTTCTGTTTGATGAGGATTCTCCTATTGATTTATTGCTCCAAATTAAACCAGATGTACATACAAAAGGTGCTGATTATACAATCGAAACTCTTCCTGAAGCAAAAGGAATAATGGATGCGGGAGGAAGAATAGAATTTATTTCTTTTGTTGAGGGTAAATCGACAACATCAATAATTGAAAAAATGCGTAAATCGTAATAATTTGTTTTTTTTAAACATACGTATTAAAATTAATAAACAACAAATATAGAGGGATATGAATAAAATGAGCGAATATACATTAGAAGAAATTGCCGAAATAGTAGGCGGAATTTTAACAAAGGTAGAGGATGTTAAAATTTCAAGATTAGGTCCTCCTTTGTTAGCGGATGAAAATACTCTGGCGCTTGCATTAGGTGAAGAAGAAATAGAAAATCTTTCAAAAACAAAAGCTAAAGCAGCATTAGTGCCGATTGGTGTTACTTCTGAACTCCTTTCTACAATTGAAGCCGAACGTCCTCGTTTGGCTATGATGAAATTGCTCCATTTATTTTATATGCCTCCGGAATCAACACCCGGTATACATCCTTCTGCGACAATACATCCTACAGCAAAATTGGGTGAAAATGTTTCAATAGGTCCAAATGTTGTTATTTCAAGAAATGCTTCAATCGGAAAAAATTCAAAAATTCTTGCAAATACATATATAGGACGTTCGGTTCAAATCGGTGAAAATTGTTTATTTCATCCGGGATGTAATATAGGTGATAATGCTATAATCGGAAATAAAGTTGTTTTACAGCACGGTGTCAGTATTGCTGCTGACGGATTCAGTTTTGTAACAGAAAATCCAAACAATATAGAAAATGCACGTCAAGAAGGCAGCATAAAACAAGACAATTCAGACCAAAAAATATTTAAAATTCCATCAGTCGGTTCCGTAGTCATTGGTGATGATGTTGAAATAGGTGCTAATACTTGTATAGACAAAGGGACTATAGAAAATACGGTAATCGGTGAGCAGACAAAAATAGATAACCTTGTTCAAATCGGACATAATTGCAAGATTGGAAAAGGTTGTATGATAGTTTCTCAAGTCGGAATTGCAGGAAGTTGTAAAATTGGCGACAGAGTCGTAATTGCAGGTCAAGTTGGTATGGCAGATCATATTGAAATCGGAAGCGATTCAATTATTATGGCACAAGCAGGAGTAACAAGAAGTTTTCCCGAAAAATCAATTCTTATAGATGCACCTGCTATGACAAGAAAAGATTTCTTAAAGAAATTAAAGACAATGAAAAAAGTTGAAGAATTTGCAACTAAAGCCAAAGATTATGAAAAATTACTTAAAAAGGTAGAAGAATTTGTCGGCAATTTAGATGATGAGAACAAAGAATAAAACCGAATATATACTAAAGGACTAATGTAATGGGAACAATAAAACAGGAAGTTGTTTTAAAATCGGTAGCATTGATGACAGGTGCTCCGAGTGAAGCAAAAGTTTGTCCGTCCGATAAGAAAGGAATAAGATTTCATTTTGGCGGGAAAACCATAGAAGCAGTCATAGATAATGTAGTTTCTACCGAACATTGTACGGTAATTGGAAATAGTGAAATCAAAGTTATGCTCATAGAGCATTTTATGGCTGCATGTGCAATATGCGGAATTGATTCACTTGATATCTATCTTACTCACTTTGAATTACCTATATTAAACGGAGGTTCAAAGGAATGGGTGGATGCATTTAAAAACGCAGGCATAGAAAATCCTGATAAGTCGCCGTGTTCCGTAAAAGAAGGAGTATGGTATTTAAACGGGAAAACACATCTTGTTGTTTTACCGTCGGATAAGTTAAATGTTACATATGGGGTTAACTTTAGACATAAAGATTTAAAAAATCGATGGGTAAGCTTGAATTTAGATAAGCTTGATGAAGTAATTGAAGCAAGAACTTTCGGATATTTAAGTGAGCTTGAAATGCTTCAAAAAGCAGGATACGGCAGAGGAGCTAGTCTTGAAAATACTCTTGGCTTAACGGATGACGGATATACTGCTGAATTAAAATCTGAATTTGAACCGGTAAAACATAAAATATTAGATTTAATTGGCGATTTTTATTTGGCAGGATGTAATATCCTTAATTTTAAAGGTGAAATTATTGTAAAAGAGGCAGGTCATACAGTTCATACAATAGTTGCAAAAATGTTAAAGGACAAACTGGAGGCATAATGACAGAACAAGATAAAGTATTGACGTTTGATGTAGTTGATATGATGAAAATGATACCTCACAGATATCCGTTTTTATTGATAGACAGAATAACGGAATGTGTACCCGGTAAATATTGTAAAGGCTACAAAAATTTAACGATGAATGAAGAATTTTTTCAGGGGCATTTCCCCGGGAATCCTGTATTCCCCGGAGTATTACAACTGGAAGCAATGGCACAAATGTCTGCCAGTGTGTTAATGCCTTTAGATGAATATAAAGACAAATTATTCTTTTATGCGGGTATTGACGGAGTAAGATTCAGAAAACAAATCAAACCGGGTGACAGATTTGATATGGAAGCAGAGCTTGTTAAATTAAAAGGACCTATAGCAAAAGCCCATGCAAGAGGTTTTGTTGATGGTCAATTAGCAGTTGAAGCGGATTTGATGTTTTCTGTTGTAGGAAATAAATAACGGGGGATAAAATAATGACAATTCATAATTCAGCAATAATAGCAAAAGATGCGGTTATTCCTGCAAGCTGTGAAATCGGACCAAATACAATTATCGGTGAAGATGTTGTACTTGGTGAAAATGTAAAAATTATAGCAAATGCATATTTAGAACATTGTACAATTGGCGACGGGACTTTAATTTCTCCGTTTGCAAGTATAGGTACAGCTCCTCAAGACTTGGGGTATCACGGTCAAAAAACAAGAACGGTTGTAGGTAAAAATTGTATAATTAAAGAATATGTAACTTTAAACAGAGCTACGGGTGAAGAAGGCTCAATAACTAAAATCGGTGATAAATGTTTATTTATGGCATCAAGTCACGTAGCACATAACTGTGTAGTAGAAGACGAAGCAATATTTGCAAATCTTGCTACTATAGGCGGAAATTGTTTTGTAGGAAAAGGCGCATGGCTTGGAGGAATGAGTGTATATCATCAAAATTTAAGAATAGGTGAATATGCAATAATTTCAGGTTTCTCTGCATCAAGAATGGATATACTTCCTTTCTGTAAAGCAGACGGTCGTCCCGCTATATTACACGGTATTAACACCGTAGGCTTAAAAAGACGTAATTTCTCGCCGGAAGAAAGAAAAAATCTTAAAGAAGCATTTAAACTTATTCAGGCAAGAACACATTTGTTGTCGGATGTTGTTAAAATGCTTGAAGAACAGTTTCCGAATGATAAAAATGTATTAAAACTTACGGAATTTATTAAGACTTCAAAAAGAGGTATTTACTTAGGCAGAGACAACAAAATGGAAAATGTGGAAATGTAAGGTGTTTTATGGATAATTTATGGGAAAAATATGCAAAAGTACTTGTTGATTATTCCGTAAAAGTACAAAAAGGCGAACTGACAATAATTAGAGCAGGTTCATATGTAGCCCAGCCTTTGGTTAAAGAAATTTATAAGCAAGTGCTTAAAAGAGGCGGTTATCCTGTTGTAAGAATGTCTGTAGACGGCTTAAATGAAGTATATTTTCAAAATGCTTCGGATGAACAGCTTGAATACATTGACCCTATGACGGAAATAGAATATGAACAGGCAAAAAATCTGATATCAATAGGTGCGCCTTTAAATGTTAAAAACATGGCAAGACAAGATTCAAAAAAGATGGCGAAACGATCGGGAGTTATGAAAAAACTTTCGGAAAAAATGTTGAAGCGTTCGGCTGAAGGTGATTTAAACTGGGTTATTGCTGATTTTCCCACACATGCACTTGCACAGGAAGCTAAAATGTCGCTTGATGAATATACCGATTTTCTGATTAAAGCATGCTGGCTGCATTTGGATAATCCCGTAGAAAAATGGAAGGAAATCGGAGAAAAACAGGAAAAAATAGCTCAATATCTAAACAGTAAATCCAAAATAAGAATAACCGGCGATAAAACAGATATAACATTTAATGTCGCAGGCAGAATTTGGAAAAGCTGTGCGGGTGAATACAATTTCCCCGACGGTGAAGTTTATACTTCTCCTGTTGAAGATAGTGCAAACGGTCAAATATACTTTGATTTTCCTCAAATTTATCATGGAAATGAGGCTCAAAAAGTCTTATTAACATTAGAAAACGGGAAAGTTGTTAAAGCTCAGGCGGAAAAGGGCGAAGAGTTTTTAAACAGTATGTTGGATATGGATGAAGGCTCAAGATTTATAGGTGAAATTGCCGTAGGTACAAATGAAATGATACAGGATGTTACAGGTAATATTTTATTTGATGAAAAAATCGGCGGTTCGATACATATGGCAGTGGGGGCTTCATATCCTGATACCGGCGGAAAAAATGTATCCGGACTTCATTGGGATTTAATTAAAAATATGAAAAACGGCGGAAAAATTTATGCCGATGATGTTCTAATATATGAAAACGGTAAATTTTTAATATAAATTTAGGTTTTAATATGATAAAAGCACCATTTTATATGGTGCTTTTTATTTATTAAGAAGATATTTATCAACCACATAACGGGTTTTATCCCATAAGTGTAAATTCATATTTTTTTCTTTACAAAGTTGTTCGAAATGCAGATAAAGCTCTTTATAATGTTTCGGCATTGGCGTTTTATCCAAATCAGTAAATAACAAATATTTGTTATCAATCATAAATTCTACGGTTTTTATACCTATATCGTGCATTAGGTTTATAAAATTTGTTATTTCTTCAATATTATCGTTAAAATGTTCAATTATTATGTATCTTACAATTACATTTATACTGTTGGGACTTTTTGCATATTTCTTTAGATTGTTAATACAATCATTAAATTTATCAACTCTTTTTAGTTTGTAATATAATTCTGCGTTTGCACAATCAAGGGCGGTTGTAAAATGAGTTTTATTTAAATCAAGCAGCTTTTTTACAATAGGCTGATATTTAATATTGTTAGATAAAATATAAAAGTGGTTTATGCCTTGTTTTAAAAATTCTTTTACGACAGGTTCAAATTCTTTTAAAACTGATATATCACCGCCTTGAATACAAGCAGTAAGATTTTCTCTGTCCAGTAACTCATTTTTGTATAATTGCTTTAACAAAGGAAGAAAATCATAATAACCGCTCTTTTCGGTTTTTTGTGAGATTTTTCCTTTAGAATCAAGCATTCTTGCACAGTATATGCATCCGCAATTACATTGAGTCCAATGGCTTACGTTAATTAAATTAAATTTATCCGAAATAATATCTGTTTCTTTGCGTTCTCTAAGGAAAAAACATCCTTTACAAGGTGAATTTTCAATGTCTTCTTCATTTAACAAATCAAAAGCTTTATGTTTAATATCCAAAAATAAATTTTTATCTATTTTTTGTCCTTTATAAGCTTCAAAATAAACAGGCCCGATTTGCCCTGAACAGCAAGACATTATTCTGTCATGAAAACAAGATATTACATTATTAAGTTCTTCACAAAAAAATCGTTTCATAATTAAATAAGATTTTATCATAATTGTAAAGAACTTTACTATATTTACAAAAATGTAATAAAATTGAATATTAGTTTTGTCGGATAGGTGGAAGAATGTCTAAAAAAGTTTTGATAATTTCAACAAGTTTAAGATTACACAGTAATTCTGAAATACTTGCAAAAGAATTTGAAAAAGGTGCTTTAGAAGCAGGACATGAAGTAGAATATATAAGCTTGAAAGATAAAAAAATCAATTTTTGCAGAGGTTGTCTTACATGTCAAAAAACAGGCTGCTGTGTTATACAAGATGATGATGCAAATGAAATAACGGATAAAATGTGTGAAGCAGATGTACTTGTTTGGGCAACACCTGTATATTATTATGAAATGTCCGGACAGATGAAAACAATGATAGACAGAGCAAACTCTCTATTTGACAGAGATTATAAATTCAGAGAAGTTTATGTAATTACTACATCGGCTGATGCATCTGAAGGTGTTGCAAAATCTGTATTATTCGGAATGAAGGGTTGGTTAGATTGTCTGCCTAAAGCACACTTGGCAGGTTGTGTTGAAGGTAAGGGTGTAAATAATCCTTTGGAAATAAGACAATTTACCGATATTCTTGTCCAAGCATATAATATGGGTAAAGAAGTTTAAATAAGTATATTCCCCGTATATACTCATATACAGTTTTTGGATGATATTTTGTCCTGTTTTGGTGTATTTCCTTTAACATTACAGGTAAAAATGCTATAATTAACTATCAATTGTTATAGGGGAAATTATGCTTCAAGAAGCCACAAAAATGTTAAATTCAGCATTTAACAACAGTTTTATAAAAAAATTGTGTTTATATCTTCATGACTGTGTCAGAGAAGAAGTTCAAAGTTCTACTTTTCGTAATTTAAAACAGGACAAAGATAATAAATGGATTTTTTTGGAAACGGAAAATGCGGATAATAAAGAAAAATCTTCTATAACCGATAGTGAAAAACTTTTTACAAATTATCCTCAAACATTAAAGCTTGACGGTTCTGATTCTTATTTGACCGAATTAATGTTGTTGAGTGAAAACAGTCAAAAAGATAAATATTTAATATACGGCTATTTATTTTTAGTCGGTAAAAATACAAAAACGAAACGTAAAAATGAATTTTTAACACCATTATTATATTCAACTTGTAAGCTTGAAAGAGTTGGGATGAATATAGAATGTTCAATTCAGGAAGAGGGTTTATCTTTAAATACAGCTGCATTAACAAGTTTGATGAATTTATCAGGAGAAGAAGACGAAATAGATAATATGCTTGACGGCTTATTGGATGTTGTTCCTAAACTTCCTTTAAAAGAAGAAGATTTGAATATCTTTTTGACAACATTAAAATCATTAATTCCGGATTTGGAATTTGAGCTTAATGAAGAAGAAAAATTTGAAAATAATGTTCAGGATGATGCTGCTGATTTTTATGAAGAAAGAAAAATCAATTATGAAAATCTTGAAGAAACAATAGAAGAAATTGAAGCAGACAAACCAAAACCAAAATTAAAAGCGGATAAAGTTGTTTTAACAAATAAAAGTGCAATAATTCTTACAAAAAGACCTTTAGTTACGGCAGGTGTTTTATATGAGCTTATGCAGATAGCTGAAAAACCTTCAGGTATTATAAGAGAAACAGCATTAACTCTTGTAAATGAAGAATATTCGCAAGGAAAGGCTGCATCTAAAATTATAAAAGAGAATAATAATAGAGATTTTGCTGCAATAACGCCATTATCTTTAAGTGATTCTCAGGAAGATGTTATTAAAAATTTAGAAGATAATACTATTTTATCGGTTTATGGACCTCCGGGTACGGGAAAATCACAAACAATAGTAAATTTAATATGTCATTTAATATCAAACGGAAAAACGGTTCTTGTAGCTTCAAGAATGGATAAAGCAACAGATGTGGTTGCAACCAGACTTAATGATTTTGGTGCGCCTTATCTTGCTTTAAGAGCAGGAAGAACTAATTATCAAAAGCAATTATCATTCGATTTACAGGATTTAATTTCCAATAAAGTTGATTTGGATACAGATTTTGAAAATTCTATTCTTGTAGATGTTGATGATATGAGAAAACTTATTGCGACAGTTAAGGAAAAAGAGAATAACTGTGAAGAGATAATAAAACTGGAAGAACAATGGCATAACATTATAAAAGAAAGAGATGAAAAAGCAAAACAAATAGGCGAATTACAATTTCTTACAGGCAAATTAACAATGCAAGAGATTGATGATATAGACGGTGCAATTAAGAACTTAGAAAAAAATACTGAAAAACAAGGATTTTTTGCTGATATTACAACAAAATTTGCAAATCATCAATTAAAGAAAATTATTCAAAATAATAATTTCAAGCCGGATTTTGAAAATCTTGAAAGATTAAAGCTTGAACTTGAAATAGCAAGATTATCAACAAAAGCAAGATATATAGAAACTCAAATGATTAAAATAGGAAATATCCATACTCTTCTTGAAGAAATAAAATTATTAAAGAAAAAACAAAAAACTCTTGCTATAGAAATATTAAAAGGTAAAAGAAGAAATTCTTTAAAAGGACTGTTAAGAGACCAAGTTAAACGTCAAAGATTAATTGTTCATACAAAAGCACTGATAACAAGAAAAAAGAATCTTCAAAACAGATTATTGGAAGATGAAGATTTTAAACCGTTGTTGGAAGCATTCCCTTGTTGGTGTTGTACAACTTATGCAGTTTCTGATTCACTTCCTTTAAAACCGGGAATGTTTGATGTTGCTATTATTGATGAAGCTTCTCAATGTGATATAGCAAGCTGCGTGCCTATTTTATACAGATGTAAAAAGGCAGTAATAGTAGGTGATGATAAACAATTGCCTCATTTATCCTTCCTTGAAAAATCAAAAGAACAATCATTTTTGAGTCAGTATGAAATTCCCGATAAATATCAATTAATGTGGAAATTCAGAACAAATTCGATGTTTGATTTGGCAAATTATTATTCTACAAAACCGGTTCTTTTGGATGAACATTTCAGAAGCTATGCACCGATTATAGATTTTAGTAATAAAGAATTTTACGGTGACAGAATAAGAATAATGTCACAATGTAATGATAAAAAAGTACTGGAACTGGTACAGGTTCCGGACGGAAAAGTTGATTCCGAAATGACACGTAACATGCCCGAAGTTGAAGCAATTATGCAAAGATTGCAGGAAATTCTTCAGGAAGATGACAGAATAAAAGATGAAGACCATGAGCCGGTAACCGTAGGTATTATATCTCCGTTTAGAGGACAGGTTGAATTAATAAAAAAAGCATTGATGCAATTATATCCCGAATCCGTTCTAAGACGGCACAGAATTGAAGTCGGTACGGCACATACCTTCCAAGGTGATGAAAGAGATATAATGATGCTTTCATGGGCTGTTGCAAACAATAGTTATAATCAGAGTTTAACCTTCTTACAGATACCGAATTTGTTTAATGTTGCCATTACACGTGCAAAGAAAAAACAAATTATATTCTTATCAAAAGATCCGAAATCACTTCCTCAAGGCTTATTAAAAGACTATATTGAGTATGTTCAAACTTATATTGCAAGAAATAATTTAAGTGAAAGCTTAAATATAGATGAAAATATCTATAAGAATTCATTTGAAAAAGAAGTTGCAAACTACTTGCGTGATGAGGGTTTTGAAGTAATTGCAGGTCAAACCGTTGCGGGTTTAAGTGCTGATTTGATTGTAACTGACCCGACAGGAAGAAGTATAATAGTTGAATGTGACGGTGTTGAGGATAATACAAAGACTAATAAAACTCAAATAAAAAAACAAACATTAATGGAGCGTACAGGTACTATTGTTGAAAGAATTTCATACAGAGAATGGTATATAAGTCCTACAGGCTGTATTGAAAGAATAAAAACCATTTTTACGGAAATGATATAAAAGAATAATGACCGATAAATTTCAAAACTTTGAAATATTTTTAAAAAGTGTAGATGATGATTTAAAAAAAATTTTTGATTATCAAAAAGAGTACATTTTTTGTAAAAAAGGCTGTTCTTTATGTTGTGAAAACGGGGATTATCCCCTTTCGCAAATTGAATTTGAATATCTTATGGATGGATTTAAAAATCTAAATGCGGGAGAACAGTCAATAATAAAAGAAAATATAGAAAAAATAAAACAAGAAAAACAGGAATTATACAAGTGTCCTTTTTTAATTAATAATGCTTGCAGTGTGTATAGTCATAGACCTTTTGTTTGCAGGACATTTGGAGTTTTAACGGAAGATGCAAAGGGAAATCCTGCATTTCCGTCTTGTGCGGTACATGGTCTGAATTTTTCACAAATATATGATAAAGAAAAACATCATCTTTCGGCAGAATTGGTAGAGAAAAATCACTTTAAAATATTTCCTAAGATTTTTAGATTAAGTAATAAAGTTATAATGAATTTGCCTAAAGCAAAAGAATTAGATATAAATTTTGGCGAAGCAAAAAGAATGATAGATTTTTTATAAAATAAAAACCTCAAAAATTTTGAGGTTTTTATTTGAAATATTTATTTGGTCTGTTAACCGTCTAAAGCTGATTTTAAAAGTTTATTAAGTAATTGAGGGTTAGCTCTGCCTTGAGTTTCTTTCATAACCTGACCTACAAAGAAGCCGAATAATTTATCTTTACCGCCTCTATATAATTCAACCTGACTCGGGTTATTTGCAATTACTTTATCTACAACAGCTTTTAAAGCACCTTCATCAGAAATAACACCCAGACCTTGTTTTTCAACAAGTTCTTTAGCGCTTCCGCCTTCTTTTAACAGGGTAACTACCAGTTGTTTTCCTATGTTATTGGAAATTGTTCCTGCCGTAACAAGGTTGATTAATTCTGCAAAAGATTCCGGTGTTAATTTCGTTTCTTCAAGAGTGACTTTTTCTTCTTTTAAATATGCTGCTATTTCTTTCATTAAGAAATTGTTTGCAACTTTAGGGTCTGCTTTTAAATCAACAACTTTATCATAGAAATAAGCAATATCCTGCTGTTCAACCAGAACGTTTGCATCATAAGGAGTTAAACCGTATGATACATATCTTTCACGTCTGTGTTTCGGAAGTTCAGGCATTTTTGCCGCAATTTCATTTACCCATTCCCTTGAAATTTCAAGAGGCATAAGGTCAGGGTCAGGGAAATATCTGTAGTCATGAGCATCTTCTTTGCCTCTCATTGACTTTGTTACACCCTGATTATCATCCCATAATCTTGTTTCCTGAACAACTTCTTCACCCGCTTCAACTATATCAATTTGTCTGTCTATTTCGTATTCTATAGCTCTTTGAAGTGCGCGGAAGCTGTTTACATTTTTTATTTCTGCTCTTGTGCCAAATTCCTTTTGTCCTACCGGTCTTACGGAAATATTGGCATCGCATCTCATAGAGCCTTCTTCAAGGTTTCCGTCGCATACGCCTATATATCTTAGAGTTGTTCTTAATTCTTCCATATATGCTCTTGCTTCATCAGATGAACGCATATCGGGTTCTGATACTATTTCCAATAATGGAGTACCAGCTCTGTTTAAGTCCACTAATGAATAACTTGAACCTGCAATACCTGTCGAACCCATATGAACAAGCTTTCCTGCATCTTCTTCAAGATGTGCTCTTGTAATACCGATTCTTTTACCTTCAATTTCGATATATCCGTTTACACAAATCGGCTGGTCATATTGTGAAATTTGATAGCCTTTCGGTAAATCCGGATAAAAATATTGTTTTCTGTCAAACTTACAATATTGCGGAATAGTACAGTTTAATGCAAGACCTGTCAAAATCCCCATATTTACACATTCTTTATTTAATACGGGTAATACTCCGGGCATGCCCAAAGTGATAGGACTAGTTTGAGTATTTTGTTCGTTGCCGAATTCGGTTGAATCACACGCAAATATTTTAGATTTTGTTTTTAATTGTGCGTGAACTTCCAATCCTATTACAACTTCATATTTTTTTCTTAATTCTTCCATTGTTGCTGTTGACATATTAAAACCTCTATTTGTCGTTTATCTACACAAAATAATAACATGAATATGATAATAATAAAAAATAAATATTGGTTTACGTATAAACTTTTACTTTTTGAAATTCGTTTATAAATATAGTAAAATGTCATTAGGTAAAGGTTTTATGAAAAAGAAAATAATTTCGTTATTAATAATATCTGCTATGTTGCTGCCGAATACAGCACTTGTTGTAAGTGCTCAAACACCATATCAAGGTCATATTGAAGAGACGGACGTAAACAAAAAACAGCAGGATGATAAAATATTTACTAAAGAAAAAGCAAAAATTGAGGCTACAAAAGATATTGAACTAACGGTTTCTCAAGTTTTAAACGGTGCAACATCAATAGAAGGTGATGAATTTTTTGCGGAAGTTTCTACGGATGTTTTGGCAGGCAGTGGTGTACTTCTTCCGAAAGGAACCATTGCACACGGTCGAATTAAAGATATAATTGAACCAAAACGAATGGGAAGAAACGGATATATAGAATTAAGCTTTGATTATTTAATTACACCTGACGGAAGAGAAATTCCGATAGAAGGTGACATGACTTCTAAATTGAATCCAGCGCAAACAACGGCAAAAGTAGTAGGAGAAAGTGTTGCTTCTACGGCAATTGGTGGTGTAACAGGTGCTATGGCTGCAATTGAAATCGCGGGTATAGAAGGTGCAATAGTAAGTCATGGTTATACGGTATTGGGAGGTGCCGCAATTGGCGGTGTAATTGCTCTGGGTATGAGTCTTTTCAGAAAAGGGCAGGATGTTCTTATTTCACCCGGTGATGTTATAAAGGTGAAAATTAAAAGCACGGATGATATCCAAATAATGACACATGAAGCCGTAAGACAAGAAGAAATATCATATGAGGGTTTGGATGTTGAGATAACAGATATATTACTGGAAAAAGACCCTTTTGATAATTTGAATACACTGACACTTGATTTGGTTATTAAAAATAATTCTAAATCTGATTTTTCAAGTTTTGATATAGAAATGATAAATGATTTACATAACAGCTATCATCCGTCTATATTTATGGGATATACAAATTCTCTTGCTATGAAAACAATAAAAAGAGGAGAAAATGTATCAGGAGTTCTGTCTTTTGCTGTAGATAATCCTAAAAGACAGCATTGGCTTGTATTTTATGACAGACGAACACATAAACCGCTTGCTAAAATTTCGGTAGATAATGCTAAAAAGAGATTAAATCTTACCGATTCGGATTTGAAAAAGAAACGTAAAAAGAGAGCGAAATTCTAATAAATGCTTGATATTGATTTATTTGAACATATAGAAAATTCGGAAGTTCTTGAACTGCTTCAATGTATAGGAATTAAAACAAAAACTTTTAAAAAAAATTCTTATATATTAAAAACAAATGCCAAAATAGATTTTTTAGGTGTAATTGTTGACGGAAAAGCAGTAATAAAAAAGTTTAATTATAACGGAAATCCGATAGAAATAGATAAGCTGAATACTAATGATATATTCGGGCATAATATAGTATGCTGCGGTATAAATAAAAGTCCCGTGGATATTATAGCTCAATCTGATTGTGAAGTACTTTTTCTTCCTTTTGAAAAAGTTGTTACTCCTTGTGAAAAACTATGCAAATATCATATTCAATTAATAAAAAATATTATGAAAATGATATCCAAGAGAAATTCCGTACTTAACAAACAAATTGACATAATAGGTCAAAAATCAATTCGTGAAAAAATACTAGCTTTTCTTAATACATACAGAAATGAGAAAGAGATTTTTTCAGTTCCTTATTCAAGAGAAGAAATGGCAAAATTCTTATGTACTGACAGATGTGCGCTTTCACGAGAATTAAGCAGAATGCAAAATGAAGGAATTCTGCGTTATAAGAAAAATTTATTTGAAATACTGAAATAAAAAAGCTATGCTTTCTCAAACATCAATACTGCATTATGCCCTCCAAAACCAAAAGAATTGGATAATGCAACTTTAACTTCTTTTTTCTTTGCTTTATTAGGAACATAATCTAAATCGGCAATTTCAGGATCTAAATTATCAATATTAATAGTTGGAGGAATAATTCCTTCATTAATAGTTTTAATTGCAACTATAGCTTCTGCACAGCCTGTTGCTCCAAGCATATGTCCTGTCATAGATTTTGTTGAACTTACCGATAAGTTAGGATTTTTCTTTCTGTCACCGAATACTTTAGCAACTGTGTTAGCTTCTGCAAGGTCACCTAAATGAGTACTTGTTCCGTGCATGTTGATATAATCAACTTCTTCCGGTTTTTTGCCTGCCTCTTTTAAACAATTAATCAGAGCAAGTTCAACACCTCTGCCTTCCGGATCTGGTGCAACCATATCATAAGCATCGGAACTTTGACCGTATGCGGTAATTTCTGCATATATTTTTGCACCACGTTTTATAGCTCGTTCTCTTTCTTCAAGAATAATAACAGCACCGCCTTCTGCTAATACAAATCCGTCCCTGTCTCTGTCAAAAGGTCTTGAAACTTCCTGAGGAGGTCTGGTACTTTTGGAAAGAGTTCTTGCGCTTGTAAAAACACCTATACCGAAGTCACATACAGAGTATTCCGCACCGCCGGCAAACATAACATCAGCATCTCCGTATTGAATTGAACGAAATGCATCGCCTATTGAATGAGCACCTGTTGCGCAAGCTGATAATACGGCTTTACTTAATCCTCTAAGACCGTATTTTATTGAAATTTTACCTGATGACATATTAGCAATCATTGTAGGAACAGTAAACGGAGAACATTTATGAAAACCTCTTGCCATCATATCTCTATATGCTGTTGTAACAACAACAAGTCCGCCTGATGCAGTTGAAACAATAGTTCCTATTCTTGTTTTGTCTTCTTTATCAAGATCAAGTCCGGAATCTTTAAAGGCTTCTTCTGCAGCAATTAATGCAAATACGATACTTTTATCGAGTCTTTTTGCTTCCTTAGGGTCGACATATGAGTCTACATCTATATCTGGAGGGACTTGTCCGGCTATTTTTACTTGATGTACGGTTTTATCAAGATTATGTTCTCTTATTCCGCTGATACCGTTTTTTAGGTTATTCCACATTAAGTCTACACCAATACCATACGGTGATACACATCCCATACCTGTCACTACTACTCGTCTTTTTGACATTTTTCCTCCGAAAGCAGAAATTGTATTTCTGTAACTATCCTCAATTAATAAATTATATCATATGACATATAGATATTAACGTGAAAATACCATTAAAGCAATAATTTTATAGTTTTTTTGTAAATAATATATGAATATAAGTTCTTAACATGAATAAATAAAGCAATCACAGCTTATTGACAATGATTTTTGTGCAAGGTAAACTTTATTTCATAATGTACTATTATGTACATAAGTGTAGATAGGTAAATCGCTAATAAATGCCGATGGCTGCGATTGCCTCAAATGAAAGGAATAAGAAATGTTCGCAATTATTGAAACTGGCGGAAAACAATATCAAGTAACAGAAGGTCGTTATGTTGATATTGAATTACTTGAAAATGAAGCAGACTCTAAAGTTGTTTTCAGCAACATAATAATGCTTGTAAACGGAAAAAAATCAAAAGTAGGTCAACCATACGTTAAGAATGCAAGTGTTGAAGGAACTGTTGTTAAACATGACAGAGCAAAAAAAGTTCTTGTATATAAACAAAGAGCTAAAAAAGGCTACAGAAGAAAGAACGGTCACAGACAAAACTTTACAAGAGTTATGATTAACAAAATCAGAACAACTGCTGCAAAATCAGCAAAAGCTGAAACAGCAGAAACAACAACAGAAGAATAAAAATAATTTAAGGAGAATATAAAATGGCACATAAAAAGGGCGGCGGCTCAACCAAGAACGGACGCGACAGTGAAAGTAAGCGATTAGGCGTAAAAAAATTCGGCGGAGAATCCGTTACTACAGGTAATATTATTGTTCGCCAAAAAGGTACAAAATTTCATCCCGGAAATAACGTAGGCATGGGTAAAGATTATACTTTATTTGCTCTTACTGACGGTGTTGTTAAATTTGAACCTCACAGACGTGACAGAAAACAAGTCAGTGTTTACGCTGCTGAATAGTATTAGTTAAAAAAGAAAAAGAACAGCTTTATAGTTGTTCTTTTTCTTTTTGTTATAACGGGAGAGAATTAATGAATAATCTTGGATGCATTTTTCTTGAAAACGGAATAAATTTTGATTTGGATAAAGTAACAGATTGCTGTATTCTTCATAATGACGGCAGAGGGTTACCGATTTTAATTGAAAATTATAACGGAGAACCTATCGATTGGAATAATCTGTTTGATAAAAAAGCCAAAAGGGTAGAAGCACAGAAGGAAAAAACCATTTATGATTGTGAAGGCTGCTATCATTTAGGTGAATATTCTTTTACCGGCGAAAGAAAAATATCCGAATTTCATTTTTCTCAATGCAGAATTTGTAATGCAAAATGTGTATATTGTTCACAATATAATCACAGCTATAAGTTAAATTATAATCCATATCCTATAATTAAAGATTTAATTGAAAAAGGATATTATAAAGCAGGCGGTGAAGCAACACTTCAAGGCGGAGAACCCACAGTAATGCCGAATTTTGACGAACTCGTTCAGTTGTTTTTAGAAAACGGTACTTCAGTTAGAGTTCATACAAGCGGAATTCGTTATAGTGATAAAGTTAATGATGCGCTTAAACAAAAAAAAGGTACTGTTGTTATATCTCTGGATTCAGGATGCAGTAATACATATAACAGAATTAAACGAGTAGACAGATTTGAAGAAGTTGTTGAAAACATTAAGAAATATTCCGCTTCCGATGTTGATAATGTGATTATTAAATATATTATTGTTCCCGGATATAATGATAATATTGATGAAATAGATAAATTCTTTAAATTAATGAATAAGTTAAATGTAAAAAATCTTGCTTTGGATATGGAGATTCAGTATGCAATGAAATATAATTACAAAGATGTTTCAGAGCATATATTTATGTTAATTGATTATTTTTATTACACAGCAAAACAATTAAATTTAAATGTAATAACATATAGTTTTCTTTCATATCTTTTAAAGAATAGAACTACACCGAAGAAAGAGACATTTGGCAATAAATTTCTTTACAAGTTTTATGTAAACAGTAAAAAGGACAAAAGCAAAGAAATAAAATATAATCATTAAATTGTAAAACTTTTTAACTAAATTGTGACAGTTGACATAATTTGGATTAGAATATAGAATGTAATGACGGTTGGGGGAACCTGGGTGCCGAGCAAAATATCAGAGAGGACAATTCTCTTTCTATGTGAGAATATATAAGGCAAATTTAATATATGGTTAATTCACTTATAAATAAAGAAATTAAAAAACAAACTAAAACAAATATTTCGGTTGACAGCCTTTTAAACGATGTTTATCTTCTTCCTAAATGGGAGATGATAAAGTCGTTTAATTTGCCGGAAATAACATTTTTATTAAAAAGAAAATCAGTAAATTATAAATTATACAGAAAATTTTCTTCAAAAAATAAATTGGAGAAATATCAAATAAGAACTGCTGACAAAAAAGTTGTAGCATCTATGGATTTAAAAGTATATAAAGACAGTGTATATGTTATTAATATAGATGTTGCATCAAAATTCCAATTTGACAGAATTGCGGGAAAAATAATCCAAGTAGCTGTTGAAAAAGCATTATATAATACAACGGAACAGGAAGTTGTAATAAATCTTACTTCAGGATTATTGGTTAATTATAAAATCAGAAAATTTATAGTTAATAATGAATTTATAGCTGAAGAAGCTCAAAGTAATTATGAGAAAGATTTATTCGGAGAAACATATACCTTAAAAGTAAATAATAATTCCAAATGGATGAAAAAAATTAAAATGTTTCCGTTTTTAATTAATAAATAATTTTCCGAAACTTCATATATATATATGATTTGATATTTTGACTATACGAATAAAATAAGTGTAGTATGGTCTGACGTATAATTCGGAAAAGTAATGAGTGAAGAAATAACAAATAATTCATACAATAATATCAAAAGGCTATCTGACAGCGAATTAGAAAATTTGTGGATGGCATATTTGGCTGATAGAACAAATAAAAAATTACGCGATCAGATAATAGTTCAATATATTTATCTAACAAAATATGTAATAGGCAGAATAAAATTAAATCTTCCTCCAAACTTTGCAATAGATGATATAACCAGCTTCGGGGTTGAAGGTTTGATAGATGCTATAGAAAAATATTCTCCTGATAAAGGTGCTCATTTTGAAACATATGCCATTATGAGAATAAGAGGAACAATAATAGATAAAATACGTTCTCAAGATTGGCTGCCGAGAAGTACCAGAAAAAAGATAAAAGATGTAAAAACGGCAACAGAAAATTTAAGATTAGAATTGGGCAGAATGCCTACGACTCAAGAAATTGCAAATCATTTAGGAATAGAAAAAGAAAAAGTAACGGATATATTATCTGAAGATACGTCAGTTGGCTCATTATATGATAAAAAATATTCAGGTGATGAAGGCATTGAATTAATTGATACCATTGAGGATACCAATTCCGTTAATCCGTTGGAAAAACTTGAAGAAAAGGATGTAAAAAATGAACTTCAAGCTGCATTAAAGAAATTGCCCGAACGTGAACGTATGGTAATGGTGCTTTACTATCATGAAAATATGACATTAAAAGAAATTGGTGCAAGTATTGATGTGTCAGAGTCAAGAGTTTGTCAAATTCATGCTCAGGCAATTATGAAATTAAGAAATATACTTAATGAAGCAAATAATACTAAAATTAATTCAAAATCAAGAATAAGTTAATTTATCAGGATAAAATAATTATTCAAATGTCTCTTTAAATGAGACATTATTTTTTTTATACAAAAGTATAACTGTAAAATTTAGGTACTAAGTGCAATGCGGCGGTATCAAAATTTGTATATTATATAAGAGTAAATCCTCAACTCTTCTGATTGCTTATTCTTAGTGCTCATCCCCTTCTTGAAAAAGAAGGGTTTTCTTTTTGTTGCGGCTGATGTTTGATTAATGTAAAATATTATCGTGGTTAATTAGGAAATAGTTATGTTAAAAGTTAAAGAAGAAGAGTTAGAAAAAATAAAATCAGAATGTAATAATTGCAAGAAATGCAGTTTAGGAATAACACGTACAAATATAGTTTTTTCTGACGGAAACCCCAATGCTAAAATTCTTTTAATAGGAGAGGCTCCGGGTGCTGATGAAGATGCAACGGGTACTCCGTTTGTCGGAAGAGCAGGTAAGCTTCTTACAAAACTCATAGAAGAATGCGGTATGTTAAGAAAAAACGATTTTTATATTTGTAATACCGTAAAATGCCGTCCTCCGGAAAACAGAGTTCCGACTGATGAAGAAAAAGAACTATGTAAAAACTATTTATTAAACCAAATAAAAATCGTGCAGCCAAAAGTAATTGTTTTGTGCGGAGCAACAAGTGCAAAATCTTTTCTGGGAAATAAAATTAAAATCTCTCAAATAAGAGGTCAGTGGTATAAATTATTTAATAATATTGATGCAACAGTTATTTTCCATCCTTCTTATCTTTTGAGAAATCATTCGGAAGCCGAAGGTTCTCCCAGATGGCTAACAAAACAGGATTTATATAAAATTAAGGATTTTGTATCATAACATTCTTAATTATTTGTAATATTTCAAAATTTTAGAAATCACTTATTGCAAGCATTTAAGACATTAGTTACATAATGATGAGAAAATAAAATTATAAGTTGTGCCGTAAAGCCTTATGTTTGATAAAATAAAAATGAATAAAACTAAAAAAGAGAGTGCAAAATGACAGCTGAAAATAAATACAAAGAACTTCTTGAAGAAGTTTGTGAGAAACTTGATAATATTGATAATGTTAAAGAGGTAGATGTTCTGGATATAAAAAATTCAGTTGAATCTATTGAAAATTTAATTACCGATACTCAGGCAAAACTTAATTTTCAGGATATAAAAGAAAAACTTGAAAAAATAGCTTTTCAGGTAGATAGTTGCAATGAGGCACTTTTAAAAGACTTATATAATGATTTAAATACCATTAAAGAAACAACAGGTTCTGTCGGACAACACCTTGAAAATTTGCAAAATGTTCAGAACCTTGCGCTTACAAGTGCGGAGTTTGAAGAATATCAAAAACAGCAATTGGATTTGGCTTTAAAAACAAATGAAAATATTTTTAAAGAAATAAAAACTTTAAATAACAATATTGAAAATAGTGATAACCATGCAGATACTAAAAACATAGAAACACAGATTAATAATTTACATAAAACACTTACGGGTTATATAGAACAGGTTGTCTCTAAAATAGAACTGGTTCCCGGAGTTGAAGAAATAGGCTCGGTTGTTTCAGATTTAAACAGTGTTCAACAAAAAAGTATTAAACAAACAAATGCTTTAATTAAAGATGTTGAAGCTAAATTAACGGAATTTAAAACGAGTTTTGATAAAAAAGATTTATCTGACCAGCTTTCAAAAATCGGCGAAATCTATGATAGTTTGGGCATGATTTTAGCTTGGATTGAAAAAGTCGGTTATATTAATCAATCAATAGAAAATGTATATGCAAGACTCGGTGAAAGTATAGATTTTGATGATGTTTCCGAAAAAGTAGATATTATTTACGAAAATATAACAGCCTTAAATAATTGGACTATGAAAATAGATAATGTTGATGAATCAATGCAGGATATTCAATCAAAATTATCATATTTAAGCAATTACATGTCGGAAACTCAAAACATTACTTCCGTAATTGAAAGTCTTAAAGAAAAAATGAATTCTGCGGTTAAAGAGCAGTTTAACTTTGAAGATATTGAAAATAAAATGGATGTTGTTTATGAAAACTTGTCTGCTGTTAATGAATGGGCAAGCAGAATAGACAATTTATCGGAAAAAGTAGACGGCATAAATAATGTTATAGAAGAAGAATCTATAGCATCAAAAATAGATGTCGTTTATGAAAATATTTCATTGTTAAACGATTGGGTAAAGAAAATAGATAATCTTACCAATCGTAGTGAAGAGCTTGATATAAAGTATTCGGAAACGAATGAAAATTTAAATATCAAAATTGATGAAATTAATGAAATTCTTTCAAGAGCACTTAAAATTGTGGAAGAAGTTCCTGATGTTAAAGATAAATTAGAAGAATTATCATCTGAATTACATGCAATAACAAACGGAACAAAAAATGATACCGATTCATATATTTATACTTTATTGGATATTGAATCTGACTTTTTAAAATTGCATAAATCACTGGACGATAATTCTAAAAATACATCAAATGATATTAATGCATTAAAAGAAAGATTTGCTGAATTAAATGATGATATTTCAAGCATAAGTATAAGAACCAATAAACTCATTCTTTCTGCGGATGATGCAAATAAAGAATTTAAAACTTGTTTAGAAACATTTAAAAGTACTTTACAAGAATTAGATGTACAAAGACAGGAATTTAATCCGGAATTAAAATTTGCAATGTTGACGGATAAAGTTAATGAAATGGCTTCATTAATAAAGGATTCGGTTGTTACATCCAAAAATTTAAATAATGCATTTATTTATCTTGCAGATTGGGTTGATGCAACAGGTTCAATGCTGAATAACATGAACAGTGATTTAGCTGCTGTCAGAAATGATAATTCAACAGCTGTAAATCTGAAGCTTTTATCAGGTGATGTTGCGGATTTAATGAAAAAAGTTGAAGAAGTTGAAGTATCATTCAATAAATATAAGAAAAATGATATACCTGTATTAAATGAAGCTTTATCTTATATCATTACAAAAGCGGATGAATTATCTGAAAATATAGCAAAAGAAAATTTGAATGAATTAAAATCTCTTCATAATGAATTTTCACCGATACATGATGAAATATCAAACTTAGGCTCTATAGTAGAAACAGCAAGAGATGAATTTAGTAATGTAAATACCGGTATAGAAAAATTAAATGAAACTGTTTCTTCAATAAATTCAGAAGTTTCATTCACAAATGAAGGAATGGAGTCTATAAAAAATTGTTTGACAGTTGTTGGAGAAGCAATAGACGGCTTAAACAATAAATTAAACATAGATGACACAAATGAAAGTTCTTTGAAAGATGATTTATCTGCAATAAAAGATGAAATAAAAGATATTAAACAATCTTTTAAAAATGTTGATGAAATGGTATCTGATTTAAAGACGGATGATATTTCCGAATTAAAGAGTTCTTTAACGGGAATAATGGTTCAATTAAATACGGCATTAACACCTGATATTGATACCTTAAATGAAAGAATAGATAAACTTGTTGAAGAGCATAATAATCATATAAATAAATTTGAAGAAATCGTAGAAGAAAAACTGGAAAAACAGGAACAAAAAATTATTTCAATCGAAGGCAAAGTAGAAATAGTTAATTCTAAAATCGATAAGCTTATTGAAACAATGAATGACGGCAATAAAAATGACGAAGTGAAAGATATTTTAAATTATATTGTCACACAATTAACAGCTTCAAATGAAAGTATAACAACAAATCAGCAAAATGCTCATAAAGTATTGGATAATGTTGCTGCAAAAGTTTCAAGTTTTGATGAAAACATAAATAAAATAGTTTCTTATATAGAAGAAGAATAATTTTAGTTAATTATCTAAGGCTTCAAATGCTCTTCTTAAAATACCGTTGTTTTCGGAAAGTATTTTTTGTGCTTCTTCAAAAGAACAGTTGTATTTAATTTGCAAAACAGCTTCTTTGACAAGATAATTGTTTTTTTCAAGGATATTTTTTGCTTTTTCCTGCGGACAATTTGCTATTTCTGCTACGATTCTTTCTGCTCTGTCTTTTAATTTAATGTTGGTTGGTTTGACATCAACCATAAAATTTTTATATGTTTTTCCTATTTTAACCATTGCACCGGTTGTCAGCATATTTAGAACCATCTTTTGGGCAGTTCCTGCTTTCATTCTTGTAGAACCTGTTACTGCTTCAGCTCCTGTTTCTATACATATAACAATATCGGCAAATTCTGACATTTTGGCATCATGGTTGCAAGTCAGAGCAATAGTTTTAATATTTTTTGAACGGGCTTGTTTTAAAATTTCAATTACGTAATTAGCATTTCCGCTTGCAGATATGGAAACCACACTGTCGTTTTCATTTAATTCATACTTTGCAAAATCTTTTTGTGCTTGTTCAACAGAGTCTTCAGCACCTTCTATAGCATATCTTAAGGCTCTGTCACCGCCTGCAATTATCCCTTGTACCATTTCCGGCGGGGTGTTAAATGTCGGCGGACATTCGGAAGCATCAAGAACGCCCAGCCTTCCGCTGGTTCCCGCTCCAAAATAAAATAATCTTCCGCCTTTTATAAAATTATCACTTATTATATCAATAGCTTTGGCTATACAGTTAAGATTTTCAGATATTTTTTGTGCTATTTTCAAATCTTCATTATTAATCATTTTTGCTATTTCAAGAGAAGAAGAAATATCTATATCAATTGTATTCGGATTTGTTTGTTCTGTTACAATTACATCACTCATTTACTACTTCAACTCCTGTTTTTATAGTTTTTAAATGTTCAAATATATTATAATCCTTTGTGTTTAATTTTGCATTTAATACGGGTTCTAAAACAAAAAATGTTGAACCGCTGCCGGACATTAAAGAATTCGGGATTTGTTCTTTTATATTTTGTAATTCAACATGCCGGGGGAAAATGGCTTTTTCAAAGCTGTTGTACAACAATGTTTTATCAAATTTCCCTTGTGATAAAAGTTGTTTTAACTTTGATGTATTATCAGGATTTGATTTATCTTTTAATTCCGCAAAAGAGCCATAAGCTTCTTTTGTACTTATTCCGATATTTTTAGGTTTAATAAGTGTTATTTCCTGTTCATAACAAGGTAATTTTTCAATTTTTTCGCCTCTTCCGGTACAAAGAGCACATCCTCCGTACATACAAAAATTTAAATCCGAACCTAATGAGGCGCAAAGCTCATCTATTTGATTTTTGTTTAACGGCTTATTAAAAATTTCATTTAATGCAAAAAATGTTCCTGCGGCATTTGTACTTCCGCCTGCCAAACCGGCAGCTACAGGTATATGTTTTTCTATATTGATTTTTAAATGAACATTTTTAATATTAGTTTTTTCTAAGAATTTTGTTGCGGCTTTATAAACTAAATTCGATTCATTATATGGAATTTCATCAGAATTCCCGCTAAGTTCAATTATGGTATTATCTGAATTTTCAAGTTCAATAGTTATATAATCATATAAATTTACAGCTTGCATAATTGATTGGATATTATGAAACCCGTCTTCTCTTTTGTTTAAAATTTCCAAGGTTAAATTGACTTTTGCCGGTGTTTTAACTTTTATTTTTTTCATAGTTTTCCTTTCAGACATTCTGAAAGTGTTCCCATTTGATTAATTGATAGGGTTTCACCTCTTAAGTTTTCATCTATAGAAAGTTCTTTTAGCGTTTCTTCTACGGCATTTTTGGCAAAACCTGCATTAACGAGTGAATTTTTAATATTTTTTCTTCTTGTAGCAAAGCAGGCTTTTATAACTTTTCTGAAAAAAGTATAATTTGTAAGCTTTAATAACGGTTCTTTTTTAACAGATAATTTTACAATAGCGGAATCTACTTTAGGAGCAGGGAAAAAGGCTCTGGCCGGAACTTTTTTTATTATTTCAACATCTGCCCAAAACTGTGCCAAAATTGACAATAATCCAAATTCTTTTGACGGTGATTTTTCATTTGCACATAGTCTTTTTGCAACTTCCCACTGAACCATTAATAATATTTGCGAAATTGAATTTCTGTTTAAGTTGTTTAAATCGTCAACTTCTCCGAGTAAATGTGCAAGAATAGGAGATGTAATATAATACGGAATATTTGCGACAACTTTTATATTTTCACCGAATTGCGAAATATCTGTTTTAAGGATATCTTTATGAATAATTTCTAAGTTGTCTGCGGGAATTTTGGATATTTCATTTACCATATCTTCATCCAATTCAACCGCATATACCTTTTTAGCGAGTTTAACAAGATGTTCCGTAACAAAACCAAGCCCCGGACCTATTTCCAAAACCACATCATTTTTTGTTATATCTGAATTATCTAAAATGGTTTCAATTGCATTTTCATCAACCAGAAAATTCTGACCGAGTCTTTTTTTTGCTCTAAATTTTTTTGCACGTTCAAAATAATTCATACTATTCTTTAATTATAATAAGGTTATTTGCGATTTTCATTTTACAAGTAGGAAGTACAACATCCTGAAGTCCGTTTGCAATACTTATAACGCTTCTTGCTTCAAGGGTTACATCTTTTCCTTGATATGTAAATGTATAATCAGTATCTCTATCAGATCTTATTGTAATCTGGCTCATTTTGTTCTCCTTAATCTATAATACGTCTTCCTTCAATTGCCTTTGCAAGAGTAATTTCGTCTGCAAATTCAAGGTCTGAACCAATCGGCAATCCAAAGGCTATTCTTGAAATTTTAATATTAAACGGTTTTAAAAGTTTTGTAATATACATACTGGTTGCTTCACCCTCAACGGAAGGACTTAATGCCAGTATAACTTCTGTAATACTTGCGTCCGCAACTCTTGTTAAAAGTTCTTTTATTCTTATATCTTCAACACCAATACCATCTAACGGAGATAAAGTTCCCTGCAAAACGTGATAAAGTCCTTTATATTCTCTTGTTTTTTCAATTGCAATAAGGTCTTTTGTTTCCGCTACAACACAAATGACTGTTTTATCACGTCTTTCGTCCGAGCATATTTCACAAGGATTTGAGGCAGACATATTAAAACATATATTGCAATAATGAATATTTTCTTTTGCTTCCACAAGAACATTGGAAAATCTTTGAACCTCTGATAACGGCATTTTAAGCAAATGAAAAGCCATTCTCTGGGCAGATTTAGGACCAATACCCGGGAATTTTTGAAAAAATTCAATTAATTGTGCTAAAGGTTTAGTGTATTCCATTATTAGAATAATCCGGGAATATTAATACCGGCAGGTACAATGCCTTTCATTTTATCTTGCATTTTTTTGTTTGCATCATCAGTAGCCTGTTTCATTGCTGTAGTAATTAAATCTTCAAGCATTTCAAGACTTTCGTCATCAACAGATTCCGGTTTTTCAGGATTTATAGCTTGTTTAGAAAGCTTAATTGACTTAAATTTTCCGTTTCCGTCGCAAACAACTTTTACTGCACCATTTCCTGATTCAGCTGTGATTTCAGCTGCAGCCAAATCTTTTTGTGCATCTTGCAATTTCTTTTGTACTTGCTGTGCTTGTTTTATCATATTTGCTAAATTCATAATTTAAACTCCATATCACATAACCCATTGCAATTATTATAAGACAAGCTTATATGATTATCAAGTACATAATTTAATATGAATATTAATGCATATTGGCAATATATCCGAGAATAATCAATAAAATAACTGAACTAAACGATATTACGGATAAAGAAATTATCATTTTCCAGAAAAAAGATAAGTTTTTTATAAACGAAATTTTTTTATTATTTATTAATTGATTTTCTTTTTGTTTTTCTTGTTTATATTCTTGTTTTAGTATTTTTTGCGAGTTTTTTGCTTCTTCATATTTTTCTTTTAATGTTTTTTTAGATTTTTTATCTGTTATCAAAAGTTCTACATCATAGTTTAACTTAAGAATATCTGAAGAAGCTCCTTGATTGTATACGCAATATGAAATAGCAGTTTCAAAAGAGCGTTTTAAACATTCAAGAGCAGTTATTGCATCTTGTTTTACTTTTCCCGAATGAACGGCTTGATTCCCGTTCTTTTTAAGGAAATATAAGTCATCAATAAATTCTTTTTCCTGCGCATAACCATGTGATTTATCTTTTAATGTTGCAAGCATTTCATCAAAAGAGCCTGTAGGACGGTTATTTTGCTCCATCATATTTTTACATATTTGCTCGCCAAATCTTCTTGTTTGAGCCATACACTGTTCAAAATATTCATCTTTATATAATTTCTCGGCATCGGAAATTATATCAAACAAATTGCTGTCTACTTTTTTTAAAAATTGGAAATTATTACTCATATTTTTATTATATATAAATATTTCCTTAAATTACCATACATTTGGAGTAGTTATGTTTTTTCGTTTTATGGTATAACTCAAATATAGTTGGCAAATGCATTGTGCATAGCCTTGTGGGAGAGGATACACCGGCATGGGAAACATAAATGACAGTATTAAAAAATACTTATTATTAAAGCACGCAGAAACAAAATTAAAAGAATGTAATGCAAAAATCGAGAAAACAATTCCTTGGATTCAAAGAAAAAGTATATATAATACAATACAATCTCATTGCCGAGTACTTTTGAATGAATTAATTAACAACAATGAAAAACAATCTTTAAGATTGAATAAATATGTATTAGATTCTGTTTTAAAATACTCTATGGATAGGAGTGAAACAATATTAAAGACAAATAAAAAAGCTAAAGATATAAAAGATATTATGCAATTAAATTCATATATTGTTTTTGATGAAATTTCAAAAGGAATAAATGCTCACAAAAATAAAAAAGCCATAAAATATAATATTGAAAAACAGTTAGCATTACTACAAGAAAGAATTAAAGCTAAAACAACACCTGAAGAAATACTCAACAGTATTATAGGGGCATAATTTTATTCAGGCTTTCTGAAAAAGATTTCAAAAAAGTCTTTGAGCTCTTTATAGTATCCGCTTTCAAGCAATACAAGAAATCTTTTGGTTGTTTTGGGTGCTATTGTTGAAACAGTTTCCGGATTTATAAAATAGCCCTGTACAAAACGTGCAAATAATTCGGTTGGTTTTGTATAGTATTTATTTAATTTGTTTATTCTTCTGGTTATTCTGGCTTGTTTTCTTTGCATAGAACATAATTTTATATATGTTTGGAATGCTTTTGGCATATCGGGAAAATTATTTTCAAGATTTTTAACGGTTATTATGCGCTCTTGTTTAAAGAAAAAGCCGTGCATTAATCTTATAGCATCATATTTAACCAGATATTTAGCATCCGAGTTTTTTACATATTGTTCAAATTCTTTAAATCTTTTAGAACGTAAAAATGAAGGATAGTCATTTTTTATAGAGTTTTGCATGCTTTTAATTGTATTTGCAACTTCTGTTTTAGCATTTAGGAAAATTTTTAATCTTGAATTTTTATCAATAACATTAGTTACATTAATAAGTTCATTTTGAATTTCAGTTATATCTGAAGTATTAAAAATATTGGCTAAAGAACCTCCTGTTTTAATAAAATCTTTATCAATTTTATAATGTATATGATGAGTGAATTCGTGAATAAGTACACTTATTGCCTGTTCTTCATTAAGCCCTTTTGCTATATCTATTCTGTTTTTTTGATAAAGACCGTTGTTTCCTCTTGCTTTTGTATTTGTTTTTACTTCAATATCCAGAGAACGCAAAAACTCTATGACATTTCGTTTTGTTAAGGGTTTTGTTCTGTCATATGTCATTTTTACTGTATATTCAGGTTCTTTTTGTTTAAAAATAAATATTTGTTTTACCCCGTTAATTTCTTATAATTTGTTCATCAATCCAATCAAGATATTTTCTGTTGCCGTGTATAATCGGAGTACATATAATTTCCGGAATATCATAATTGTGCATTGTTTTTATTTCTATCTCTATTTGTTTATACAATTCTGTTTCGGTTTTCATTATCATTAAAACTTCATTATCTTCCTGAATTTTATTTTTCCATATGTATATTGAAGTAACGGAAGGAATAATATTGCAGCAGGCAATTAATCTTTTTTTTGTCAAATTTTTAGCTATTTCAATGGCTGCCTTTTTATTTTGTACCGTGCAATGTATCATACAATATGACATAATTTATCCTCCTAAAAAATTTTTTCCGGATTTAATATGTTTTTCGGGTCAAGCATATTTTTAATTTGTTTCATTAATTTTAAATTATTGGGATCAAGAGCTTTATTTATAAAATAAGATTTTTCACATCCAATGCCATGTTCACCGGATAATCTTCCGTTTAAAGATAATGCAAGTTCAAATAATTCGGCTTTTGCCTTTTCAAAGTTCTTGCGTTCTTCGGTATTTCTTAGGTCAAGAGCAATATTAGGGTGTATATTACCATCACCTATATGTCCCATTATACAAGTTTTAAGATTATATTTACTGCATATATTCCAAATTCCTTTGACCAAAGTTACTATGTTATCTCTCGGGACAACAACATCTTCTGTCAGTACATTTGGAGCAAGTTTTGCTGTTGCACCAAAAGAGGAGCGTCGTGTAATCCATATTTTTTCTTCTTCTTCTTTTGTTTTAGCTGTTTGAATATATGAAGAATTATTGTTTTTGCATATTTCTATTATTTTTTCATATTGATTATCTAAAGTTGATTTGAATCCGTCGATTTCTATTAATAAAGCAGCTGTTTTATCGGTTAACAGTCCTGAAGGGTAGAAACTTTCGGTTGTTGCAAGAGTATTTTTATCAAGTAAATCAATAACAGATGGAGTAATTAAATTAGAAATAATATCATTTGCTGTCTTTGCAGTATCTTCAAGAGTGTCAAAATAGGCAAGCAAAACCCTTGTATCTTCCGGTTTGGGTATTAATCTTATGGTTGCACGGGTGATAATACCAAGAGTTCCCTCAGAACCTACAAACAATTGAGTCATATTATATCCGGTTACATCTTTTGAACAGGAAGAACCTGTATGAAGAATAGTTCCGTCAGCAAGAACAACTTCTAAATCTATAATGTAATCCTTTGTAGAACCGTATTTAAAAGTATGAGGACCGCCTGATGAAAGCCCTATACTTCCTCCAAGCATGGATACTTTTAAATTTGAAGGATCGGGCGGATAAAATAAATTGTATTTTTCGGCTGCTTTTTTTAAATCTTCTATCACAACACCGGGTTCTGCAATACAAATAAGATTATCTTTGTTAACTTCAATTATTTTATTCATTTTCGCAAAATCAAGAACAATACCGCCTTTTTTGGGCAGACATGCTCCGCAAACGCTTGTTCCTGCGGCACGTGCTGTTACGGGAATATTATTTTCATTTGCATATTTCATTATTTTGGATACTTGTTCTGTGTTTTCAGGGAAAATAACAATATCCGCAATTTCATTGTCTTTTATTATATTTGTTGAATCGGTGGAATATGCATAACATGAATCATAATCATACAAAATATTATCTTTACCGGTAATATTTTCAAGTTTTTTTATATGAGTATTTTTCTTTGCTTCTGTTAATTCCGCCATTATGCCCTCTAGGATATTATAAAATAAAACAATGCCTTATAACAATATTTTATACTTAATTTGAAGTTTTAATAATTGGATATATAAGTCAATAATATTTCTTTGTTACGGATGAATACATTTTATTCGGTATGTTAAATAAAAACAGTAAGAGAGGTTTTATAATATGTCAAAAAAAGTAATTTCAATTTTGCTGATATTATTTGTTTCTTTAATAAGCTGTATTACTGTTAATAATAAAGTTTTATCAAGAGATAATGATTATAATGGTGAAGAATTAATAAATGTAACTGTTTACGAGAAGATAAATCCGGCAATTGTGCTTGTAGAAGCACAACTGTTGGATGGAATATCAAGCGGAACAGGTTGTATTATAAATAAAAAAGGAATTATTTTAACCAGTTCACATGTTGTTGCAAAATCTTCATATATTGAAGTTACAACGATTAACGGTGAGGTATATAAAGCTGAAGTAATAAATAACAATACTACAAATGAAGACTTGGCATTATTGAAAATAACACCGAAAAAGCCATTACCTGCTGTAATAAAATTAGGAGATTCTTCAATGGTAAAGGTGGGACAAAAAGTTCTTGCCATAGGTAATCCATTCGGATTTAACGGGACTCTTACAACTGGAATAGTATCCAGAATTGATTATGAGAGAAATAAAATACAAACCGATGCAGCCATAAATCCCGGTTCATCAGGCGGGCCTATATTAAATGCAAACGGTGAGGTTATAGGAATAAGCCAGTCGATATTTAATCCTGATAATAATAAATCAAATATCGGCATAGGGTTTGCAGTACCTGCAAATGAGGTAAAAAAATTAATCAGCTCTTATATGTAATTTGATAAATAATAGTAGAATAATAAATATAATTCGGTTATAATCTATAAAAAGCTTATGGAAGGATTTCCGATGAAAGGCAATTTATATATTATAGCAGGATGCTCAGGTGTCGGTAAGGGTACTCTTATAAAATTATTCTTAGAGAAAAATCCTGATATAAAACTTTCAATCTCCGCTACAACAAGAAGCCCGAGAGACGGTGAAAAAGATGGTGTTAACTATTTCTTTGTATCAAAAGAAGAATTCAAATCGGAAGTTGAAAATAATGAGTTTCTTGAATGGGCGGAATTTAGCGGCAATTTTTACGGTACTAAAAAGAGTTTTGTAGAAAAAACGCTTGCAAAAGGAATAGATTTAATTTTGGAAATTGAAGTTCAAGGTGCAAAACAAGTAAAAGAAAAAATGCCTGAGGCAATAAGTATATTTATTATGCCGCCTTCTTTGGAGGAACTTGAAGCAAGATTAAGAGGACGACACACTGAAACGGAAGAAGCCATCCAAAAAAGATTAGAGCAAGTTTCAAGAGAAATAGAAGCAGGTAAGAATTTTGATTATAAAATAGTAAATGATAAGTTAGAAACAGCATTAGAAAATATGCAGAAAATATTTTCCGAAAGGAAGAACAATGTTAACGGGTAAGACTGTTTTAATAGGAATAACGGGTGCTATAGCAGCATACAAAGTATGCGAATTAATACGTTTGTTTAAAAAGAATAATGCAAATGTTAAAGTTGTTGTTACTCCGAATGCGCTTAATTTTGTAACAAAAACCACATTGGAATCCTTAAGCCAAAATCCTGTTGATATAGAACAATTTGATATTAAAGATTATAAACCCGAGCATATTGCACTTACCGATGAAGCCGATATTTTTGTTATAGCTCCTGCCAGTGCAAATACTATTGCAAAAATGCGTTTCGGAATTTGTGATAAT